>ENA-UOJC01000357-UOJC01000357.1-human-gut-metagenome-genome-assembly--contig:-C104-NODE-357-length-82574-cov-24.656079_pt1 | contig 82574 bp, 65 predicted proteins | sample MGYA00242339_ERZ723886 | MGnify/ENA metagenome assembly ERZ723886 | reverse complement strand
CGAGTGCCTTCAGCTCCACTCTCCACTCTCCAAACTCCGCTCTTAACTTTCCACACTCCGCTCTTAACTTTCCACACTCCGCTCGGTGCTCCCAATTCCTCATTTCTCCTACCTATATAAATGTACCTTTAAATGCGCCTTTCGGGCTTGCCGAACTCCTTAAAATATGGTATAATAGAATGAAGGTAATAATGCCGCATAATGCGGCAGGGCGGAGGCTTTGCGTGTACATCACCGCCGTAAGACTTTATTGTTTCAGAAGTTATACGGAGCTGCGGTTTGAGCCTGCAAAGGGGCTTAACGTCATTGTGGGCGCAAATGCGGCGGGCAAGACGAACATTCTGGAATCCGTTTTCCTTGCCGCGTTGGGCAGGAGCCACCGAACGCGCCGCGATGCGGAACTTATCAACTCCCTTTCCGACAAGGCATATGCGGGCATTGAGCTTGTGAGTGCAACGGGGAAGCACAGCATTGAACTCAAGCTGTTTTCCGGCGCACCGAAACAGGTTTTTATCGACGGGCAGCGCATCAGACGCATGGGCGAACTTATGGGCGTTCTGAACGCCGTAATGTTTTCACCCGAGGATCTCTCCCTCGTCAAGGACTCTCCCGAAACCCGCCGCCGCTTTATGGACATGGAGCTTTGCCAGCTTCGACCTGCATATTTTTACCGTTTGCAGCAATATAATGCCGCCCTCAAGCAGCGCACCGCGCTTTTGAAAACAAGTTTTCCGTTCGAACCGAGCACTGAACTTCTCGACATGTGGGACGATAAGCTTGCGGAGCTCGGCGGTTCGGTCATGCTGCTTCGCCGCGATTTTCTTGACAGGCTCAGCACCGCTGCGCGGGATCTGAACCGCAGCATCACGGGCAATTCCTCTGTCGGGCATGAACCGGAAGAGCTTTTTACCTACTACAAACCCTCCGTTCCCTTCGAGGGCGACGGCGCGCGCGCCGCACTCGGGGATGCACTCTGCAAGGCACGGGCGGAGGATATCCGCCGCGGCTGCACAACCAAGGGGCCGCACCGGGACGACATCGGCATTCTGCTCAACGGGCGCGATGTCCGCGTTTTCGGTTCCCAGGGGCAGCAGCGCACGGCAGCATTGAGCCTTAAACTGAGCGAGCTTGCGCTTATGCGCCGCATTCGGGGCGAGGCGCCGGTTCTGCTTTTGGACGATGTTCTGAGCGAACTGGACGGCGACAGGCAGCGAGAGCTGCTTTCAAGCGCATTTGATTGCCAATGCTTTTTAACCTCCACAACTCTCGACGGCCTTGAACAGGTGCCGAACATGACGGTGTTTGAATGCAGCGGCGGCAAACTCAAAAAAATTCTGTCAGCAGAAAATTGATTCTGTGTTGATTTAACATTGTATAAATAAACGCCGTTTTGTGGTTGTTTTAAATCATACGGTCGGCGTTCTCCCCAAAACAGCCCGACATAAAAATCCCGGCGGACGGGGCTCCGCCGGCGGCAGCTTTTCAAAAATGCCGCGGGTTTTACTCTGAAAGGAAATAATTTTAAAAATGGAAACGACTTATAACGCTTCGCAAATACAGGTGCTTGAAGGATTGGAGGCCGTTCGCCGCCGCCCGGGCATGTATATCGGTTCAACCGATTCAAGAGGCCTGCACCACCTTGTTTATGAAATCGTCGATAACTCCATCGATGAAGCAATGGCGGGATTCTGCACTCATATTTATGTTACCATTCATGCGGACAACTCCATTACAGTTGTTGACAACGGCAGGGGCATTCCCGTTGATATTCATCCCAAAACCGGCAAATCCGCGCTTGAAGTCGCACTCACAATGCTTCATGCGGGCGGCAAATTCGGCGGCAGCGGCTATAAGGTCTCCGGCGGCCTTCACGGTGTCGGTCTTTCCGTTGTTAACGCATTGAGCACGGAGCTTACCGCCGAGGTGCGTCGGGACGGGCATATTTACCGGCAGATCTGCCGCCGCGGCATAAAGGTCACGGAGGTTGAAATCGTGGGCAACTGCGGAGCGGACGAGCACGGCACAACGATTCATTTTGTTCCCGACGAAGAAATTTTTGACGAAGTGAACTATGAATACGATATCCTTGTTCGACGGCTGCGCGAGCTTGCGTTCCTCAACGGCGGCGTGCGCATCATCGTGACGGATGAACGCTGCGACCCGCCCGTGCAGGACAGCTTCCATTACGAAGGCGGGGTTGTTGAATACGTTCGCTATATCAACAAAAACAAAGAAGTTCTGCACCCCGACCCGATTTATTTTTCCGCTGTAAAGAACGATAATCCGCTTGAAACGGCAAGCGTTGAAGTTGCGCTGCAATACAACGACGGCTACAGCGAAAATGTTTTTACCTATGCCAACAACATAAACACCATCGAGGGCGGCAGCCACCTTGCGGGTTTCCGTGCGGCAATGACAAGGGTCATCAACGACTACGCCCGAAAGTTTAAAATCCTTAAAGACAGCGACCAGAACCTGACCGGAGACGACATCCGCGAAGGTTTGAGCGCTATCATCAGCGTTAAGCTGACAGAGCCGCAGTTTGAAGGGCAGACAAAAACAAAACTCGGCAATGCCTACATAAGAACCCTTGTTGACAACGCCGTGACGGCCGGCATGACGACCTATCTTGAAGAGAACCCGGCGCAGGCAAAGCTTATTCTCGACAAATGCCTCAGTGCAAGCCGCGCAAGGGAAGCGGCGCGCAAGGCACGCGAGCTGACCAGACGCAAGTCCGTTTTGGATTCCGCCGCACTGCCCGGCAAACTTGCGGACTGCTCCGAAAAAGATCCTTCCAAATGCGAACTGTTCATCGTTGAGGGCGACTCCGCAGGCGGTTCCGCCAAGGAAGGACGCGACAGGCATTTTCAGGCCATCCTTCCGCTGCGCGGAAAGATTCTGAACGTTGAAAAAACCCGTTTGGACAAAATTCTCGGCAATGCGGAAATCAAATGCATGATAACCGCATTCGGTGCGGGCATGGATGCGGATTTTGACGAAACCAAGCTCCGCTATCACAAAATCATCTGCATGACCGATGCCGATGTTGACGGAAGCCATATTCGCACGCTGCTGCTGACGTTCTTCTATCGGCACATGCGGCCGATGATAGAGCGCGGCTATGTTTACATTGCCCAGCCTCCTCTCTATCTCATCAAAAAGGGCAATACGGAACGCTATGTCTATTCGGACGAAGAGCTGAACAAAACTCTTGACGAAATCGGCAGGGATAAAATCTACATTCAACGCTACAAAGGTTTGGGCGAAATGAACCCCGAACAGCTTTGGGACACGACAATGGATCCCGCGAACCGCATTATGCTTCGCGTCACAATGGACGATGCAATGCTTGCGGACGAAACCTTCACCCTTTTGATGGGCGACAGGGTTGAACCGCGCCGCGAATTTATTGAGCAGAACAGCAAGCTCGTTGCCGACCTTGACGTTTGATTCGGAAACGTTTCAATTTTCAAACGGCAGATTAACAGCTTTGAGCTCTGCAATCCGAAATTATTAACACGATTCAATGACTTGACGACCGACGAAAGGTGCGATGCACCGACTGCGGCAGGCTCCGCACCTTTCATGCAGGAGATATGATGGACGAAAACAAAAAAAGACCCAATCTTGAAATGCTCGGAACAAACGAGCTGCCGACCGATGTTGAAGGCGGCAGAATATTGCCCATAAACCTTGTGGGTGAAATGAAGCGCAGCTTTATATCATACGCAATGGCTGTTATCATCAGCCGTGCGCTTCCCGATGTGCGCGACGGGCTGAAACCCGTTCACAGGCGCATTCTTTACGCAATGGACGAGCTGAGTATGCAGCCCGACAAGCCCTTCAGAAAGAGTGCGCGCCTTGTCGGCGACGTTCTCGGCAAATACCATCCGCACGGCGACACGGCGGTTTACGATGCAATGGTGCGCCTTGCCCAGCCCTTCTCCACTCGTTACCCCCTTGTTGAAGGTCACGGCAATTTCGGCAGCGTTGACGGCGACCCCGCCGCTGCAATGCGTTATACCGAAGCGCGCATGAGCAGGCTCACTCTCGAAATGCTCCGCGATCTTGACAAGAACACGGTTGATTTTTACCCGAATTTTGATGAAACGCTGATGCAGCCCGCGGTATTGCCCGCAAGATACCCGAACCTTCTTGTGAACGGCTCAAACGGCATTGCTGTCGGCATGGCAACAAACATTCCGCCGCATAATCTCGGCGAGGCTGTCGATGCCTGTGCCGCAATGATTGACAATCCCGATATCACGATCGACGAGCTGATGAACTATATCCCCGGCCCGGACTTTCCGACCGGCGGCGTCATCATGGGCGATGTCGGCATTCGCCATGCATATTTTACAGGCAGGGGAAAGATCCTTGTTCGCGCAAAGAGCGAGATCGAGCAATACAAGGCCGATCGTTCACGAATCATCGTCACGGAAATTCCGTATCAGGTCAACAAAGCAAAGCTTGTTGAAAAAATTGCAGAGCTTGTTCACGAGAAGCGCGTGGACGGCATTTCCGACCTTCGCGACGAAAGCTCCCGCGCGGGAATGCGCATTGTTATCGAGCTTAAAAAGGATGTCAATGCAAACGTTGTGCTGAACAATCTGTATAAGCACACTCAGCTTCAGGATACTTTCGGCGTTATCATGATCGCACTTGTGAACGGCGAACCCAAGGTGCTCAACCTTCGCGAAATGCTTTATCACTACATTGCGCATCAAAAGGATGTTGTCACCCGCCGCACGCAGTTTGACCTTGACAAAGCCCGCGAAAGGCTGCACATCTTGGAAGGCCTTATGATCGCACTCGACAATATTGACGAAGTCATTGCCATCATCAAAGCCAGTGCAAACGGCGCAGAAGCAAAGGAAAGGCTGATTGCACGTTTCGGTTTCAGTGAACGGCAGGCGCAGGCGATACTTGACATGCGGCTGCAAAGGTTGACGGGGCTTGAGCGCGAAAAGTTGGAAGCCGAGTACGGCGAGCTTAAGCGCACGGTTGAATACCTTGCTTCCCTGCTTGCGGACGAAGGCAAACTTATGGGCGTTGTAAAAGATGAAATGCTCGAGATTCGGCGCCGCTTTGCCGATCCGCGCCGCACCGAAATCACAAAGATCGTTGAAGACATCGATATGGATGACATCATCCAGGAAGAAGACATGGTTGTTACCTGCACCCATCACGGCTACATCAAGCGCATTGCGGAAGCAACCTATCGCACGCAGCGCAGAGGCGGCGTCGGCATCAGCGCGGGAGCAACCCGTGAAGAGGATTTCCTTGAGGATATTTTCGTCACAAGCACGCATTCCTATATCATGTTCTTCACAAACAAGGGCCGCGCTTTCCGCATTAAATGCTATTCCATTCCGGAAGCAAGCCGCACCGCAAAGGGCACGCCCATAGTCAACCTGCTGCAATTGCAGACGGGCGAGTTCGTTACCGCCGCATTCCCCATCGGCAGGCAGACCGAGGGCGGCTATCTCGTTCTTTGCACACGGCAAGGTGTTATCAAAAAAACCCCGCTCTCCGATTTTTCAAACATTCGCAAGGGCGGCTTGATTGCTCAAAACCTCCGCGAGGGTGACGAGCTTATCAGCGTTGCGCTCTCCGCAGGCGATGATGAGTTCATTATCGGCACACGGGACGGAATGAGCATCCGTTTCAGCGAGCAGGATGTTCGCTCAATGGGCAGAAATGCCTCCGGCGTTCGTGCCATCAAACTCTCCGAGGGTGACTGCGTTGTTGATATGTCCATGGTCAAACCCGGCAGCTGCGTCATTGCCATCACCGAAAACGGCATGGGCAAGCGCACGGAAGAGGACGCCTACCGCGTTCAGGGCCGCGCCGGCAAGGGCATTATTGCAATGAATATCACCGAAAAAACCGGCAAGCTTGTTTGCCTCAAAGTTTCCGAGGGCAATGAGGATCTGATGCTTATCCGTGATGACGGCGTTGTCATTCGCGTTCCCGTTGACACGATTTCCGTCATTTCCCGCAACACGCAGGGCGTTCGACTGATGAAAATCGACGAGGGACACAGGGTTGCAAGCGTTGCGCTTGCGCCGCATAACGATGACGAACCGCAGAAAGGCGGGGAAGAGTCCGACGGCGAAATCTCAAATGCCAATGCAGACGCCGGCAAAACAGCACCCTCCGATACGGCGGAAAATCCCGATACACCGGAAGACCTCCGATAACCGCAGCCGCCGAACCTGCCGCGCAGGCTGAAGTTCTCCGCTCGGCCGCAGTGTTTCGCAATCAACCGATTACTTCTTCAAAAACAAACACGGGAAGCCTTCCGTAACGGACAGTGCTTCCCGTGTTTTCTGTTGATTTCGACATTGCCTTCCGCACTCGGCAGCAACCGTTGAATAATCGAATGTGACTGCTGCATATGCCGAATCGCCTGTTTTGTCAAGCAAAATTGAGAACCGCAGACATTTCACAACTCTCCTGTTGCTTTTGTTTTCCGATGTTACCGCGTAATCAGTCTCACCGTACATGACGGCGGCAAAACGCTGACACCATAATCAGCATACCGAGGGCAAACACTATCAGCCCCAATATAACTTTCGTTCCGTTGCTCATGTTTTCACCTCCGTTTTTACGGTGTTTTGTGTTTCCCGCAGGTGCGGGGAAAACTTGACCGTTGTTCAGTCAACAAAAAAATATCCTCCTTCGGATAGCCTTTGTGCTCGATGACGAGGGAGGACATTTGTTTATCTTAGTGATAATGTTGGGGGTTAAGTTAAAACACGATCTCGTGGCGATCGCGGGCGAGATCAACCTGTTAATCAAGCTGGATATGAGCTATCACTTTTGAATCAAACTGCTCAATGAAGTCATTGGGGGTTCCTTCGAACAGAGTGACTTCCGGCGGATTTGTTTCAGCATCATGACCTATCCAGATGTAGTTCGGCATCTTGTCAGGGCTATCAAAAGTATCCCGGAGGAAATTTTCAATATTACAACGCCAATCATATCCGTGCGACGATATTCTGAAGTAGATTGAGTTTGTTCCGTCCGGGTTCAGCTTGCCCCCTGCACGAATGCGGAGAAAATTCTCGTTTATGAATCGAGCTATATCCCGAGCGTATTGTGATTCATTTATATCTATGCAGTTACGCAGATTATCTTCGTCGCCCATCCAGGCATAGATATCTTCTATGAGTTGACGAGTTTTTGAATCGACTTGATAACTGTCGCTATACATTATGGAATTAACTATCTCGTTCATATCAGCATCTTCGTCATATCCATCTTCATCGATTAAAGCAGCAATCCGAGCATAAAGCCACATCTCAATCTCTTCTGAAAGAAAGCCATTTGCGATCAGCCAGTCTACAGGACGTTCTATCTCGTCATACTCAGTTTCCTCTGTTCCGGGATTCGGATGATATCTATTATCTATACATGGATACACCGTTCCGTTGCGATGAAGCATCACGCAGTCTCCGGTCACATATGATCCATTCTTTGAAAGATATATTTTCATTCAGTTACCTCATTTGTAGAATCTTGTTGTAGTTCCAATGAATTAGCGTCTCTGTCGCGTTCGCTAATTCATCGTATCCGGATAGTATGATTTTCAATTCGGATCACCCCAGCAGGTACGGGGAAAACAGCGGCGGAGCGAGGGGGGAAGGGATATACCGAGGATCACCCCCGCGGACGCGGGGAAAACCGTGTTGCAACAACTCGACGGACTTTACTCAAAATCCATCACCTCTTTCAACCAATTCATAAATTCATCTACAGTGAATACCTCAGTGGAGGGTTCACCGAATTGATTGTCCCAACGAACGTCAAATGAGTCTACATCTTCATCGGCAGTTGTTACCGATTCGACATCCTTGAACTGCGCGGCGGATTCGTTCGCAATAGCCTCTGCGTAGCAAGCTATGATATCCTTAGGACGACAAATCTTTCACATATCTACTTTGACGGTAACGTGCGAACTTGAGTAGCCGTCAGTGAGATCAACCGTGAGATTGTTATCGGGCTCTATCCATGCCACGTCATAATCTACGGTGCGGTTGAGATCTAACGATACCAACTCAGCGACACGGTAGCCCAGCTCGTTCAAATCCTCACGAGTGAAATATGATTCAGGATCAATGTCGTAGGCTCTGCCGTAATTCTTCGCTCCGGTAGCCGAAGCTTGAACTGTTTGTTTACGTATTCTCATCTTATCACCTCAGTTGTGAATAATTCTAGGCTCAATATGAGCATTATATCTACGTAACATGATGCGATTTGAGTAATCGCTCGCTTTTATGCATTTTTTCATAATGCCTCCCCATCTATAATAACGTCCTCAAATGCACCGGATCGCCCCCGCGGATGCGGGGCAAACCAATACTGTCGCTTTAACCTCCGACACGGTTTAGGATCACCCCCGCAGATGCGGGGAAAACTAATCGGTTATATTATACCTTTATCCGTCAAAAAAAGCAACATATGACATTCAGCGTCATTCTTTCTGTTCACTGCAAATATTGACTTCGCTTATTGTGTGCTTACATGTTCTTTTTATATTTCTGACGGTATTATTCCTTCATTGAGACATATTCAATTCGATATGATAAAACGCTGCTGTACATTTTTATGTTCCGCTACGATAATATATTAATTCTATCTGTATTGCCGGCGTTCGAACCAAACCGGATCGCCCTTCGTTTTCACTTGAAATATTTATACAACTCCGGATCACCCCCGCAGGTGCGGGGAAAACTAACCTCCCTTTGGTAAATATTGGTCACGCTTAGGATCACCCCCGCAGGTGCGGGGAAAACAGCGTAGTCTGCCCGCTGCGGGAAAATCGCTGCACATCACCCCCGCAGGTGCGGGGAAAACAGTTCATACAGTCCATCCTTGTTACCAAAGGCAGGATCACCCCCGCAGGTGCGGGGAAAACCATATAACGAATGAAGATAAGCGGCCGAACACGGGATCACCCCCGCAGGTGCGGGGAAAACCCCATACCGATGCAGCCGCCATCAGGCCGACGGGGATCACCCCCGCAGGTGCGGGGAAAACTCCCCGTTCGGGCCGGCGCGAAGATTGAGCTGAGGATCACCCCCGCAGGTGCGGGGAAAACTGGTCGCTTTGTATGCCGGCATTTTAGTCAGGAGGATCACCCCCGCAGGTGCGGGGAAAACTTTACTTTTACGAAGATGTAACATTCAACAATAGGATCACCCCCGCGGATGCGGGGAAAACCCGACCGTTGACGGATCTGCTGTTGCTATGTACGGATCACCCCCGCGGATGCGGGGAAAACCGCGGGCAGCCTTGATGCAGCCGCCATAAGCTAGGATCACCCCCGCGGATGCGGGGAAAACCTTCATGGCTAACGGCGATGCATTTAGCGAACAGGATCACCCCCGCGGATGCGGGGAAAACAATTGCAGTACATTTTTAGAGTACGAAGTATCAGGATCACCCCCGCGGATGCGGGGAAAACCCCGCACCGTCAACGCAATTGGAAAAACTCGCAGGATCACCCCCGCGGATGCGGGGAAAACCCAGTCTTCCGACGTATCCACGCTCTCGGCGACGGATCACCCCCGCGGATGCGGGGAAAACTCGGCGGCTAAACACCTAACCTCGGCGGGGACAGGATCACCCCCGCGGATGCGGGGAAAACATACGATTGAAACGCATTGCTCACCCATGCGCAGGATCACCCCCGCGGATGCGGGGAAAACTGTAACATCAATCTCAACCCACATAACAGACAAGGATCACCCCCGCGGATGCGGGGAAAACTTAATTCGCCCGAAGTAAGAATTGCGGATCATAGGATCACCCCCGCGGATGCGGGGAAAACTACAGCAGGTGAAAATGCTACACGCTTAAATGGGGATCACCCCCGCGGATGCGGGGAAAACTGTATCGTCCAGCGCAGTCGGTCTGACGGACAGGGATCACCCCCGCGGATGCGGGGAAAACTGTATCGTCCAGCGCAGTCGGTCTGACGGACAGGGATCACCCCCGCGGATGCGGGGAAAACTCGAGCTTGACCGCCCAAAACCGTATATTGAGAGGATCACCCCCGCGGATGCGGGGAAAACTAAAAGCCACCTTTGCACGGCGGTGTTTAGGGAGGGATCACCCCCGCGGATGCGGGGAAAACTTGCGGTACGCCGAGTTCATGAATCCGACAGGGGGATCACCCCCGCGGATGCGGGGAAAACTCCGCTCTGCGCGCCCTGCTTGCTTCGGAGGATGGATCACCCCCGCGGATGCGGGGAAAACAGATACGGGGGACGTACGATTGAAACGCGCGAAGGATCACCCCCGCGGATGCGGGGAAAACAATTGCAGCACTTTTATCGAGTACGAAGTGTCAGGATCACCCCCGCGGATGCGGGGAAAACGCATCGACCGAGTAATTCATCTCCCCATACGGGGGATCACCCCCGCGGATGCGGGGAAAACAGGAACAACAGAATGCACATGGGGAGAGCTGTAGGATCACCCCCGCGGATGCGGGGAAAACAATCCGCAAATCCGATGAATAAAACCCTGCATAGGATCACCCCCGCGGATGCGGGGAAAACTGATGTGAGAATTACGCCTGCAAGGTCGGCATCGGATCACCCTCGCGGATGCGGGGAAAACGCCTTTTGTGTTGGGCTGTTGTAATCCGTACCGGGATCACCCCCGCGGATGCGGGGAAAACATATTTTACGGCTTCCTTTGTACCTTCTTCTAAGGATCACCCCCGCGGATGCGGGGAAAACGTCCTATCTGCTTTATGCCACATGCGTTCATCCGGATCACCCCCGCGGATGCGGGGAAAACTGAGGATGAGGTCAAGCGTTGCAGATTTGACAAGGATCACCCCCGCGGATGCGGGGAAAACCTCTCCTGTCTTTTGCATAGCCGTGAAACCATGGGATCACCCCCGCGGATGCGGGGAAAACGTTTCCCTTCAAGCCAATTAGTTACACTGCCTAGGATCACCCCCGCGGATGCGGGGAAAACGCGACGGAGCGGCCGCAGGAGCGCGAAACAGGGGGATCACCCCCGCGGATGCGGGGAAAACCTGTCGGAGGGGTCGATGTAATACAGGTCGATAGGATCACCCCCGCGGATGCGGGGAAAACCGTCTGCATCGTCAGAAAGTCCCGCCAATCGTGGGATCACCCCCGCGGATGCGGGGAAAACGCGCAATAGCTCGTTCATATCAAACGAAAAGTAGGATCACCCCCGCGGATGCGGGGAAAACCTCCCGCCGCCGCTATTAGCATTAAAGGTATTAGGATCACCCCCGCGGATGCGGGGAAAACCTGCAAGCGCGGGGGCGCAGATTGCGGCTCTCAGGATCACCCCCGCGGATGCGGGGAAAACGCTGCTTGCGTTGCGGTATGTTTTGTGGTATCAGGATCACCCCCGCGGATGCGGGGAAAACAGCCGTCATCATCTATGCGTACATATGATGATGGGATCACCCCCGCGGATGCGGGGAAAACGCGCACGCATAGAAGTCGAAGCCTACAGCCACAGGATCACCCCCGCGGATGCGGGGAAAACTTTGACGATATTCAGGTGTAAGCGGAGAATATAGGATCACCCCCGCGGATGCGGGGAAAACGGGGTGTTGTTGCCGTTGTATATGTTTTATATGGGATCACCCCCGCGGATGCGGGGAAAACGGCTTGTTTGCTGCGCCTGCGTTGATGTAAACGGGGATCACCCCCGCGGATGCGGGGAAAACCGAGATGCAAGTTATCACAGCCCGCGTATCAGAGGATCACCCCCGCGGATGCGGGGAAAACGGATGCAGTGTCCGTGAACAGCTGCATGTATCGGGATCACCCCCGCGGATGCGGGGAAAACGCTGTCAAGTGTCAACATCATCAGTGCCTGCCGGGATCACCCCCGCGGATGCGGGGAAAACTAGTACTTATCGCCGCCTTCTACGTGCGGCATAGGATCACCCCCGCGGATGCGGGGAAAACATTGTTATCTATCTCTTTCAAGCGGCGGCAGCAGGATCACCCCCGCGGATGCGGGGAAAACTTTCGGTGTCAAATATTTTTTGTGGTGAACCACGGATCACCCCCGCGGATGCGGGGAAAACCATGTTGTTTCGCGGTGCAGCTTTGTCCAGCGGGGATCACCCCCGCGGATGCGGGGAAAACTGCATAGTCTCAGGTGCGTCCGCCGTTGTCAAAGGATCACCCCCGCGGATGCGGGGAAAACTTGAGTCCAGATGCACTTGTTGGCATTTACGCCGGGATCACCCCCGCGGATGCGGGGAAAACTGTCAATCGGACACAACAACCCGGTGTGGAAGAGGATCACCCCCGCGGATGCGGGGAAAACGTCGGAATCACGTTCGTCGGCAACCTTTGGGAGGGATCACCCCCGCGGATGCGGGGAAAACCAGCAGGCGCGGCGTGAAATGTTGCAAAATGCGGGATCACCCCCGCGGATGCGGGGAAAACGTGCTGCGTCAACTGCTGCCCGAAAAGCCCCTGGGATCACCCCCGCGGATGCGGGGAAAACGTACTTTACCGCTTCCTTTGTACCCTCTTCTAAGGATCACCCCCGCGGATGCGGGGAAAACTTAATAGGAGAATAAGCAACTAACTTGCTCCTGGGATCACCCCCGCGGATGCGGGGAAAACCAGTATAGTTTGCATTAAAATCGTCAGGGTCTAGGATCACCCCCGCGGATGCGGGGAAAACATATGCGCTTGATGCTCAGTCTCCAAGCGCATAGGATCACCCCCGCGGATGCGGGGAAAACACTTTAAAAACATTAAATAAACGCTTGACATTAGGATCACCCCCGCGGATGCGGGGAAAACATGATGCAAGGCATGGCGATTTTTATGAGCGCGGGATCACCCCCGCGGATGCGGGGAAAACCCCGTATCTGAGCCTCTTTTCTTTCATCTTTCAGGATCACCCCCGCGGATGCGGGGAAAACACGCTGACCGTCCGAAATTGCCCTGCTGACAGGGGATCACCCCCGCGGATGCGGGGAAAACGACAGTACGCTGATAAGCCCCATGCAATGGGGAGGATCACCCCCGCGGATGCGGGGAAAACAAATAGCGGCAGCATTAGACTATCTGCCCATAGGGATCACCCCCGCGGATGCGGGGAAAACTTTATCTTTTCCATTTCGATTTCCTCCGAATATGGATCACCCCCGCGGATGCGGGGAAAACATGCTGCAACCGTGCTGATGCACGGTATCCGCAGGATCACCCCCGCGGATGCGGGGAAAACAAAGCCCCGTTTGCGGGGATTTTCGGGCAGCGGGGATCACCCCCGCGGATGCGGGGAAAACCGCATTCAAGGCTGCTGTCCTTTGCAACCGACAGGATCACCCCCGCGGATGCGGGGAAAACCTTTACGAGGGGTGTTTGGGTGTGCTGCTATTGGGATCACCCCCGCGGATGCGGGGAAAACGGAGGGGGTACACCTATTCGCTCCACCAAAAAAGGATCACCCCCGCGGATGCGGGGAAAACCATGATCTGCACATGCGGACAAACGGCAACGGAGGATCACCCCCGCGGATGCGGGGAAAACCTCTTGGCGCGGACTATGCGCCCTCGGAATCCGGGATCACCCCCGCGGATGCGGGGAAAACGCGCTTCGGACAAAATCCAATCAAAACGCGCCAGGATCACCCCCGCGGATGCGGGGAAAACATTGCTCGTAATGCAGCAGGTTTTACAAAGTACGGATCACCCCCGCGGATGCGGGGAAAACGTTTTCGTTTGCGGTATCATCGCTCATGGTGCGGGATCACCCCCGCGGATGCGGGGAAAACAAAACTTATATACACTTACAGGCGGGCAGTAAAGGATCACCCCCGCGGATGCGGGGAAAACACTAAAAAGATCCTTTAGGAATCAACCTTTTTGTTCCTGAGCAGTTCAAATTTCATTTAACTTCTCAAACAGCCTGAATGTAAGTTTGCAATCCGGAAGCGCACGGTGACGTTCTCCGGCATCAATTCCAAAGTATTCGCAAAGATGCCCAAGCGAATACTGTTTAACTCCGTTCACGCGCCTGCGCGCCAAGGCAAGAGTATCTGTGCAGGAACTGCGAAACAACTTCACGCCGCAGCGTTTTGCCTCCGAAATCAGAAACCCGCAGTCAAAATCCGCATTATGGCAAACAATCGGGCGGTTCGCAACGAATGCAACAAGCCCGTTGATTGCCTCGCTCAGAGGAATGCCTTCAACTGCAAGCATTTCATCCGTAATTCCCGTAAGGCGGACAACATCCGCACTCAGCGGTGAATCCCGCCTGACGAGTGTTTGAAATTCTTCTGCCTCTTCTCCGTTTCTTATCAGCAGTGCACCGATTTCAATAATGCCGTCCCTCTCGGGCGAAAGCCCCGTTGTTTCAACGTCAATAACAACATAGTCCTCCCGCCTGCGCGCTTTTTCAGCACGACGCGCGAGCAGCATTTTTCCTGCTCTGCTTTGCGGAGCCCCTGTTGAATTGTCTTCTGCCTTATGCGGCTTCGGAAGCGGGCGGCGCATAAGCAGTATTCCGTCAAGATCAACGGGCTCCCAGTGAGCATTGTGAACTTCGAATTTCATCTGCTGTTCACAGCGCGCGCTGTAAACCATGGTTGCGCGCCCGCTTTTCAGGTTTTCGCATACCCGCGCCCAAAGCTCCGTGCGAACGCGCGCATTAATATTGCCGGCATACACTCCGGGGCTGATTTCACATAACCACTTGGACAGATCCCCCCGAACTTTCGGCGGGCAGTCGCTCAAAGTAATCACTGTCAACGTCAATCCTCCCGATAGGATTTACCGTATTCTGCACTGCCGCTGCGGTCATCCCAAAGATAGAGCGGCTTGCAGCCTTCTTCGCCGAAATCGGATTCATCGGAAAGAAGGTATTTGATATCCTTCACCATTCGCTCCAAAATATGGCTTTCTGCAAGCGCATTACGCACACTGCGCCTTGTTTGGGACGGGATATCCTCCGGAGACTCTGCCGCAAGCCGAAATGCGATCGGAATCGTGATTTCCGCCTTGTACAAATCAGCAATATCATAAACGAATGAAAGCGAATGGCCGATATGCACAAAACCGAGGCCGGGGGAACAGCCGAGTGCGCAAATCACGGCGTGAGCAAGGCCGTACAGACAGGCATTCCCTGCGGACAATGCCTGATTTACCGGATCTCCGGATGAAAAATCCTCCGGATCATAGTCACGTCCATGCCACGGAACGCCTGTTTCCTTTGACCAATGCCGATAAACGGAACGCATACGGCTTCCCTCGCGCCCGCGCAGCTGCTGCAAAGTCAGGTGAGCCACATCCTCTCCGGAGAACCGCAGACTGTACATCTTTCGAACAACGTTGAGATGCCCCCGCTGGTTCGTCACAAGAGCAGCCTGTTTCACAAGCAGACGTGAACTTCCCGTCAAAGCACAGCCCCCGGTGTAGTACCGAACACCATGTTCCCCGACCCAGATTACACTCACACCTGCATCACCGATAAGCTCCATTGCACGGTGAGTCACATCCGTTCCCGGGCCGAGCATGAGCACCGAAATTGCAGCGGCAGGAACATGAATGATCCCGTTTTCATCCGTAACGGTTATCGCGCTGTCCGCACGGCTCAATTTACAGTGCTCAAAGTAAAGAAAGGTCATTCTGTCGCCAATCTGCGGCAGAGACTGAACGGAAGGGCGAATCATCCCCGGAATTTCAGCCATTGACGCCTTCCCCGATGCCCACAACTGTCATAAGTCCGTTTCCGTAAGCCTTGCCCCTGCCGAGGCCCTGAGTCAAAGTTTCCCGAAAGCGGGCTGCATCCGTAACTGTCAAAATGCCTTCAAAAGTTACGGAAAGCAGTCTTACTTCCTTGTTTTTTCCGCGTTTTTTGAAAGAATACCTGTTTGAATGAACAACACGGAATTCATCGGGCGCGAGTTCAAATCCGTAACTTTGCGCATGAGAAGCAAGCCACTCCTCCTGCTGTCCGACCGAAATAAGGGCTGTTACCTTTCCGCGAGCCTGCGGATCGTCTTCGCGCTTGATGCTCTTTGTGGGATTGGCTGTCAGGCGAAACCTCCAGCGGCTGCCTTCCGCAATTCGTGCAAGCAGGGGATCGTATGATTTTGTTTCAACGGTAATTCCGCCGTAACCCAGCTGCTCCGCCGCACGGGACAGCTTTGGCCTGTCCTGCGTCAAAACGAGCAGATACATCTCCCCGCCGAGCGTGTCTATGCGCCAAAGACTGCGCGCACGATTTTTTTCATCCGCGGCATCGGAAGCTTCGGACGGTTCTCCGTTCAAAACTTCAATCGCACCGTGAATCTGCTGCGGATTGACAAGTGCTTTCATTGTTTCGCGTTTCTGTGTGTTAAGCTTGATTCTCGAAAGATACATCTGCGTCCTCCAATTCTGCAAACGCGTCATGCTCCGCTGCGTCCGTATCCTTCTCCGCCTTGTTAACGGATTCATACGCCGCAACAGTGCGATAGGTATGTTTACGGCAGCGCGGGTCAAACGAAACCGCAAGGTCACGCCGCGCTTCACGTCCGATCACTCTCGGTTCGTCCGCATCTGAATTCTGCTCATCATCTTCCGAATAATCCGCATATATGTGCGCTGTCATATTGTACTTCATCCGTGAAGAATCGTCAAGCGTCGGATACGTCCGCAGCACCTTAATCAGCCCGTCCTCCTTAATGTCGTCAAGAACGATCGGCAGCGTCGGAGGGCAGGAACGCCTGCCCAAAAACAGCGGAAACACCGGATGCGACAACGCGAATTCAATGCTCTCCAAAAGTTCCCGTTCTCCCTCCAATCCGACAAGGAAGACGGCATCCGAAAGATAATAACGTTCGGTAAGATATGAAGTCTTTTCTGCATGCGCCATATGGAAATCCCGAAGGAGCTTTCCCGCGCGGTCAATGCGGACGCCGATTCGCAGCGCATTCAGCTCGCGGAGCTTTTCCGGCTCGTTTCGCCGAATGCCGAGTGCCGCTGCAAGCAAGCCCACAATGCCGCTTTTTGACGGTTCCCTTCCCGTTTTTCGGATCTCAAATTTTGAATTTTCGGTTCCCCACGCCTGCAGCGGAGCGGAAAGCCGAAGAAGCAAAACAGCCATTACATGCCCTCGCTCTCGCCGAGATATTCCTTAACGCACTCCGCAACCGACCCAAGCAGTCTGTCGAGGCTCATGCATTCCGCAAGCTCTCCGACGGCTTCACCGACTGCAAATGCACGATCGGGCGCGGAGGCGTACTTATCGTAAACCTTCTTTGCGTATTCAACAAACTTTTCTTCGGATTCCTCCGAATAACCGCCGTTCTTTGCCGAAACGGGCTTTTCAAACGCACCGCAAAGGTTAACGGGCTGATCGCGCCGAATTGTGACATAGACCATGCTCGGAAGGGTGCGGTTTGCAAAGGTGTTCTGTTTGCCCGTGGGCATTGAGCGAACAAACGCTTCAACAAATTTTGCCGCTGTCTCCGCCGTGACCTGTTTCCCGAGGGCATTCGAAAGCTCAACAAGGTTGACCGTTGCATAGCGATAGAGCGTTGAAGAATTGAACTCCACCGTTCCGAGGTGACCCGCGCCGGTATTATCCTCCGGAGCAAGATCGTCAACGGCGGTGAAATAATCGTATTCGTTCTGCACGGTGTGGGTTGAAATGCTGTGCGCAACCTGCGCGGAGGCGTCGCAATTCAAAGTTGCTTCGGAAGCAACCATTCGCCCGAAAAGCGCGATATCAACAGAAGGGTTGTTCTTGAGTGCTTTTTTGCAGGCGTCCTTATCCGCCGTGCCTTCGGAAACTGCGATCTCGGCAAGTGCTTTTGCCTGTGCCGCACTCATGAAAAAGAGTGCTTCCGCCTTTTTATCCTTTGTTTCACCTTTCTTATCGTCTTTAAATTTCACGCCGGCGCTTGTAAGCACTTTTTCCGCAAGTTCCGCCGCTTTAGCATCGGGGTTCAGTTTCAGAATCTCCTCTGCAACCATGCTTATAACGTTCTTTGTTCTCAACCCGAGCATATCCGGTTCAATGAGTTCTTCGCGGAACATTTCGCGCATTGCATGTTTCCACGCCTGTGAGGAAACGCGCGCACGGGTCGTGCCGCCGTAGATCGCCGTTTTCGGGCTGCCGGTATCGTCGCGGTTGACGCAGCTCGGCGGAACGGTTTGGAGTACGTGTACATCAAGATAGCATCTGTTTTTCATAGTTTTGGTTCCTTTCCACATTAGTTTTCATCATTTTTTATTTGGCGGCAGAAATCCTGTCCCCATTTGAGCCTTACTTTTGTTCTTCCTTCCGCATAGCTGTAATTATACAGGTCAACGGCAAGATCCGCATAGTCAAGTTTTATACCGTTGCCGCTGAGAAGATTTATCACGCCGCGCAGGTGGTGGTTGAGCTCGGGCAGATCCGATGCCGTTGCGATCTTGTTGAACCTGGCGCGTATGCGCTTCAACTCATCCTCGTCCTTGGCAAGTTTTCGCACCGAAGCCCCGAACTTCATTCCGTCCTCATTCATCCATTCGGACCTGAAATCATGCCCCTGCTGATGCAGTGCAAACATGGTCAATGCGGTGTAAACCGCCCATTCCGCGGGCGAAGCGTTCCCGTCATTCCGATAAAACTCCTCCGGAAGATCGGTCAGGAATGCTCCCCAAATTGCGGGAAGCTCCCCCGGGGCGTGTCCGATTCCGTGCCGCAGTTCGGCAAGCTCCGCTCGGCACTGATTCTCGGGCAGCGTTCTGAGCCGCTCGAGTTTTCGCTTCATAAAAGCGGTGATTCTTCTTTCTTTTTCAGTCATTGTTCTCCTCCTTCGGATAAATTTCATTCAATTTGACCTTAAAGTAACGATAGGCGTCGGGAGCGGAATAATACCTTTCTTTATCATTCTTATCCTTTACCGCACGGCCGACAATTGCCGCCGTGCCCGCCGATTCAACAAGCTCTTGACCGATGCGCAATGCGATTCGTTTTGCTGTTTCGCGCCACCTTCGGATGGCTGCGCGCTCCTGCTCCGAGCTGATCGCCCAAGTCGGATCGATCGACTCAAGCCAGCTTCTGAACGGCGCATCAATTTCATAATAGAACTGCTCCTGTGCGCGTGCAACGGCAGCGCATTTCTTTGCAGATTCATCGTCCGCGCCGGCTGCGATTTCAATATTGACGGCAAGGTTTTTAACTTCCTTGGCAGTTTCACCGCAGTTTTGGATTTCGGTTTCGATTTTGTCCCGCCAATGTTCTCCAACCTCTGTGATAAGATCCGTGTGGAATGTCAGGGAGTCGGAGAGGATGTTTGTGTAGCAGCTCTTCATGGTATCATATTGAACGGAACAGATTCGGAAGCTTATCAATCTCGTTTTGTCAATAAGTCCCTCTTTTTTTATATAGTTGATCCATCCAACGATTCCCGGGGTATGATTTCCGTCACCGAAATCGAAGCAGACGGAAAACTCTCGCCACATCTGCGCTGCGTAATTGTGCGCTTTCGGCTTACATACCTCATTGCCACCTTTTGAGGCTTCACGATCGACCCGCCAAATCGTCATTGGCTCCAAAAAAGCATTTTCGCTTGTGAAGAAATCTCCGCCGCATATTCTGTACGCCGTAACAAAGCCCTCACTGCGAACCAACATTACTCGCCTTGACTGAAGAGTGTAAAGCGCCGCAAGGTTATCCGGCATGGCGATTTCAACTCTTGGCCTGCTGCGGACTTTCTCCTCCCAAATTGGCTTCTCCTCTTCCCAAACGCTGTTACCGCCGTAATTCAAAGCTATATAATTCAGCAAAAGATCCTCAAACAAATTCTTGCCGTGTACTGCAATAATTCCAAGGTTTCCAAGCCATCCGATTCCCGCTAATTTCTTTCCGGATGAGGCATTGATTTTTTTGCTTTTGCCTCTCTCGTTTGAAGAATCGTCGAATGCATTAACGTGCAAAAGCCACCTTGCAGCTTCCGAATTTGTTAGCCGTTCCTTTTCCTCTCCCGAACGCGCCGCGAACAGACGCGGTTTATTGTTGCTTTCGGCTATAGCGCTGTTGAGTTTGCTCGCAGAGAAAACGGACGCTGTTTCATCCGTGTTTACCGATAACGCCTGATAAAACGGCCTTTCCGGATGAAAAATCCAAAACCTTTCGTGTACGGACTCAAGGTAATCCCTTATCGGCTTTTCGGGCAGCCGACCGGCGGTCCAAAGCTCCTTCCAGCGTTCCTCCGCATCCTCCGGCTCTTCGAGCGGCCACTCCTCGCCGTCCGGTGAGTATCTTGAAAAAACAGTGTGCAAAACCGCAAGCATCAGTCGGAGCACCGCAACATCCTGCGTCGGCAGCTCGCCCGCAAGCTCAACGTATTCATGAGCCTTCAGCAGCGCATCCGTCAGTGAAAGCTCATCAACGGTGCAGTCGCTTTTCCGCGCAAGTATCCATTTTTCGTCAAGCAGATTGAATTCGATTTCCTTCATCATTTCACTCCTTTTCGTATGTTAATCCGGTTTTTATATCATAATGCAGCCGCACTTCGCCAAGCACCGCATTCAGCTCATTATCGAAAAGCAGAACAAGCTCCTCCTTCAGCAGCGCCGAATCCTGCCATGCGGAAAAATTGCTTTTGGTTTCACTCTCAAGCTGCGTAATCGTGCTGTCGATATTCCACCGTCGGCCGAAAAATCCAGGAAGGCGGAGCTTCTGCCGCGCAATGAGCAACGCCTCCTCCCTTGAGGGCGGCCTGTCCGCCGGTATGACCCGCTCGCATTCATCCGAAACGGTGTGTATCTGCCCTTCCGCATCGCGCATAAGTGCAATTACGTCAATCGATGGGTCTCCGTCACGCACGGCTCTTTCGCCGGCCTGTTCGCTGCTTAAGCCAATGGCGTTATCCAGCCAGCCGTCAAGCGATTTCCCCTTTCTTTCGGACGGTTTTCCAATCAACCAATTGCATGCATTGCGCTCTTTTTTCTTTGTTTTTTTCACGTATTCTTCTTGCGCACTTTCCATCCCCTCGGTCAGCTCTCCAAGCATTCGGTCATCGTTTTCATCGTATACACGCTGAACGAGCAGCGGAATATCGCTCGGAATCGTCAATTTGTTCGGCAGCAATGCCCGCGTCCGCATCAACAGCCACTCACCGTAAATCGCCGCACTTCCCGAATCAAAACTGTCATCCGTTTCATCAAGAACAAAGCAACTTGCCGTTTCCAGTCCCTGCGGACGAACCCTGTTATGTCGGTGCAGCCTGCCTGTGCGCTGCAAAAGCAAATCCATCGGGCAAAGTTCCGTTATCATAAGATCAAAATCAAGGTCAAGCGATTGTTCAAGCACCTGCGTTCCGACAATTATCAGTCTGCGTCTGCTTTCCGGGGTGGAGTGTTTGCCCACACGCTTAAGTATCTGCTCCTCGCGCTTCGCACGATCTGTCATTATGAACTGCGCATGCATGATAATAACTTCGGCTTTCGGGAAAGCGGACTGCAATTCAGCCGCAATTTCCTGTGCTTTTCGCACGGTATTGACTATCACGCCCACACACCCGCCGCGTTCGGCGGCATAGCCTGCCCGCGCAGTTACTTCATCGCGGTAAATCGTTTTAACGGAGATTTCCTTTTGTTCACCGCTAAAGGAAAGCGCCTTCTGCTTTACAAAATTCTTCTCCGTGTACGTCAGCAGGGGATAAGCAAGGCTGCTCTTCCACGCGTCATCGATGCACTTTAATCCCCGTCCGACATACGCCTCAACAAGCTCCGCACGACGTTTCGCCGGAAGCGTTGCCGAAAGAATAATCACCGGAACTTTATAAATTCCAAGCCATTGTATCGCCATATCAAGATATTTGCTCATATAGGCGTCGTAAGCGTGACATTCGTCAACAACGACCACTTTTCCGGAAAGACCGAAGTGTTTCAGCATCACATGCTTTTGCTTCAGTGCCGCCATCAGCAGCTGATCGACCGTTCCGATAACAAAATCCGAAAGCAGGGTTTGCTTTCTTCCCGAAAACCAGTCGTGCACAATGAGTCCGCTGTCCGACTCGATGTTCAAATTGCTGTGCCCGGTGAACAGCTCCCGATAGTCCTCATTCAGAGCGGCATTGCCGTGCGCAAGCTTTATCGCCAAAAGGGTTTGCTCATCCTCCGCCAACCCGCCTGCCCATTTTTCAAGCCGCGGAAAAATTCCGTTTGAAGTTGCCTGCGTCGGCATTCCGAAGAACATACCGCCTGCGCCGGCTCTTGCGGCAAGTATTTCCGAAAGTGCAAGTGCCGCTTCCGTCTTTCCCAATCCCATAGGGGCTTCGATTATGTAGATTCCCGAGGACTCTGCATCCGTTGCGGTTGAAATGATATCCGCCTGCGTCGGGTTCGGCAAAAATCCGAATCGTTCTTTAAATGCTTCGTCATCCAGTCCGAAGCGCGCCGTTGAGTTCCATATATCAGTGAAGTGAATTTTGTTCCACGCCGCCTCCGTTCGCTCGGGGTAGTCGCTGAATTGACCCTGCTCATCCGCCGATATGAGCGGAAAATATGTTGTGTTGCTTGCGATCCAGTCCGCCGTTATCAGCATTCCGGAAATAACCACCTGCGCCGGAACCGATATATCGGGAAGCGCGCTCAAATCAGAAAAACCAGCGCTTTCAAGTGAATAATCGAGCCATTCCTTCCAAAGTGAGTCAAAGAGAGATTTGTATTTCATTCCGCGTCCGTAGAAATTATCGGGGTTTTTGTATCCCCCTTCAATTTGATTGCAAACATCCGCCGTAAGCGCCGTCGGCTTTCCGTGATGCGCCCCCGCGATTGAAGCAATTCCTCTCAAACAGCCGAATTTTAAAAGTATCGCCTCGCTTGCAAGCGCATGGGGCGTTTCGGAAATCCTTTCAAAACTGCCCGATTTCGGAAGATCAACGTATTCCGCAAAGGGGGAGAACTCAACCGCGTCACGTATACGTGACTGAAAAACGACGGTGACCTTTCCGATGTCATGCACAAGCGCACAAAACTTAAGTGTTGAAAAGAGTTTTTCCCTGCCGCCGCATTCGTCGCAAAGGTAATCCGAAATGCTTTCCGGCAATCTCTTTTGTGCGAGTTTTTCCATAATGCCCGCCGTGTCAAATGAATGCATCCAAAACGGCAGCCAGTCGTTTCCGCTCTCTCTGTCACTTTTTGCAACCGCCGCTGCAAGCTCTTTGGATAATCTGTTCAAATTTTTTACCTCTCAGTGCGTACAATTTCATTGCAGCATTCTGCAATTGCCCTTTAATCGGTTATATTATACCTTTATCCGTCAAAAAAAGCAACATATGACATTCAGCGTCATTCTTTCTGTTCACTGCAAATATTGACTTCGCTTATTGTGTGCTTACATGTTCTTTTTATATTTCTGACGGTATTATTCCTTCATTGAGACATATTCAATTCGATATGATAAAACGCTGCTGTACATTTTTATGTTCCGCTGCGATAATATATTAATTTTATCTGTATTGCCGGCGTTCGAACCAAACCGGATTGCCCTTCGTTTTCACTTGAAATATTCTTAAATATGATGTACAATGCAATCGGGAGCCGCCATTGGGCAGTGCAATCCGCAAGTGATTTACAAATTTGCGTGCAGTGCCGGTTCCGATGCTGAGATAAACGGAGGAATAGTTTTGGAGCAAAAAGACATAAATGTCAATGTTTTTTCCGCCGCGCCGCAAACCTGTTCGGGAGAGAAGGTTTTTAATCCGAACATTTCTTCAGCTGTGCCGCAAGCATGTGCGGCAAAGCGCGCACCGACCTATTCCGAACGATTGGACAAGCTGCGCATATTTGCCGATGAAGCGGCGGAGGAGCTTCCGCAGGTATTTTACCGTGAGCTGAACGGAGGAATCATACTTTCTCCGATTACAAAAGCGCACCCGCAATCCGATCCGAAAAATCCGCTGCTTGTGTTGGGTGAATACAGGAACTCGCCGCAGATGGGACGGAGCATTGTGTTGTACGGCGGTTCGATTTTGCGCAGTTACGGGAATTTGCCGGACGAAAAGCTGAAGGCCGAGGTTCGGCACATCTTGCGGCACGAATTCACGCATCACCTTGAGTCACTCAGCGGCACAAACGATCTTGAGATTGACGATGCAGTCAAGCTGAACCGCTACAAGGCAAGCATTCATGCGGAATAAATTTGAAAATGCGGAACAGGACAGTAGGATGCGGACGAAGTTATTGCTAATCAGTTTTTAATTTATCCATTATAAGGAGTCTCGTAAATGAAATCAAAAGTGTTTTTTTCTTCCGAAATCACGGCTGAAAAGGTGGTTGAGCTTTTCCATGCGGCATCGAATGACCTGCCCGGCGGAATTCTTCCCGGCAAAGTTGCCGTAAAACTGCATTCGGGCGAACCCGGCAATCAAAACTTTTTGAAACCGGAATTTTGGCAGCCCGTCGTCAATTATGTGCACGGAACCGTGGTTGAATGCAACACCGCCTACGACGGCGGACGCAACACAACCGAAAAACACCGTGAAACCATGAAAAAACACGGTTGGAGCAAGCATTTCACCGTTGACATTATGGATGCGGAAGGGCCGGATGCCGAGCTTTTGATTCCGAACGGCAAGCGCATCAAAAAGGTTCAGGTCGGCAAAAACATGCTTAACTATGACTCCATGCTTGTGCTTTCCCATTTCAAGGGGCATCCGATGGGCGGGTTCGGCGGCGCGCTGAAGCAGCTTTCCATCGGCTGCGCCTCCTCCTACGGCAAGGCATATATCCACGGTGCAGGCGAGCCGGAGAAGATTTGGACAGGCGACCACGACTCGTTTCTTGAATCCATGGCCGACGCGGCGGAAGCCGTCGTGCGTCATTTCAACGGCAATATGGTTTTTATCAACGTCATGAAGAATATGTCCGTTGACTGCGATTGCTGTTCCGTTGCGGAAGATCCCTGCATGGCAGATATCGGAATTCTTGCATCACTTGACCCGATAGCTGTCGACCGCGCATGTCTTGACCTTGTTTATGCCTCTGACGACCCCGGCAGGGATCATTTGCTTGAGCGCATTGAAAGCCGCAACGGCGCACACACGGTTGATGCCGCAGCGGAGTTGGGGTTCGGCAGCAAGGAATATGAGCTGATAAAACTGTAAGCATTCAGATTTTATTTCGTTCGAAACCCGAAACCTTGTGCCGTTTTTCGGCACCGATTCGATTCTGAGCAAAAGTTATCCGCAATTTAATCATAAACTGCGGATAACTTTTTTGATTTCAGCTTTAAACAAAAGTTTTCGAAAGGTCTTGACAAAATTCGCAATATGCGGTAAGATATATTTAGATTAATGTATCGGATTAAGAATGAACATTTTAATTGTAATTTGTAATGAAACTGTAAGGAGTATTTGTTGTTTGCATGAACTCAAATTATTATTTTGCCAACCGTTTTTCAATGCTCCCGAACAACACCGATTTTCTTCCGTACGATACTAACGTACTTAAGAAAATCCAAGAGGAGTCGGAAAGACGAAAAAGACCGAAACTGAACTATAGTTTTCACACGCTTTTCTCGCCGTTTATCGCAGATGCTGTCGGTGCTTCTCCGAATTACGACATTGAAGCAAAGGCCGTTGAGCTGTTGGACAGGAAAAAATCGTCCGTATACAGTTACCACACATTCATGCTTCCGTTCAATATCGAAGATCCTCGCGGAAAAACCGAATTTGACTTTGAATCCGTTGTAGAATACTTTAAAGAAAACGGTATGTGGTACAGTGACGAATGCTGCTCCGAAAATGGCAAGCGGAAGTTTCCGTTTAACCGTCCGTCAAAGTTCAAAAAGAATTCCTCTGCAAAAGGCTGCGCATGTTTGGATGTTGACAAAATTTTGCGGACAGTGACCGCGCTTGACGGCGATAAGGAAGATGCCGAGCTTGAAAATATCCGGCTTGCATATCAGGAATATCAGTATTTCAACCCTGCAATGCGCAATGCGCTGTATACCTCTTTGAATAACAACTCGCATTCGGAAATTTCACACACATTTGAATTCCGTCCGGAAGGCAGGGACAAAAAGCTGCAGGCGCATTATTATATCACGCGCAATATCACATATGATCTGCATGTAAATGCAGTGCGTGTTATTCTTTTCAACACCGGAATCGGCATATTTATGCTTGAATGCGAAAATCACGGCCTTGCAAAGGACGGAAAAACGAGTCAGGCAAACATTGAATCCGTTAAGGCCATCAACGAATACGGCCGAAGGATCAATCTTCCGCTGCTGCCCGTTCCCGATCCCGAAAGATATTTTTCGCTTTGTGCCGACAGCTTTGACTTTGAGTTTACAGCGGGCAGGAATGCGGACGGGTCGCCTAAAATCGAACGTTTTTCGGATAATTTCAAGGATTTTGTTTACAAATGCCGAAACACGGAAATGCTTTTTAAATACCTGTCCCTCACGCATGTTGCAAACTTTATCACCGATGTTCTGAATTATTCTTCCGCTCCCGAAAAAGCCTCCGGCAAATCGGGCGATCCATCTGATAATAAACATAGTGAAAAAACTTTTTCTTCCAAGCGCGGCACAAACTCAAAGTTTCTTATCAGCCCCGCATTGGACGACAGGATGTTCGTTTGCTGCTGCGTTGCCGACACGAAAACGGCGAAGTTTTACACTGCCGCAAACGTTTTGGGAGAATTCAACTATCTTCACGATGATAAAACCGCAAATTCCTTATATGAGTTTGTGTTTATCGACACGGAAGGCAACGTAAGCTGTCCGACTGCCGAAATGCGAAAAGAGCTGCTTTCGGCACATGTTTACAAGCGCTGGCTGAGTTGCGGCACCTTGCAGGCTGTCACAAATTACAGTCTCGTCTGCGTCACTTCCGAATCCGTCTACGCTCCGGTAATCCTGCCGTTTTTGACTCAATACACGCGGCTTGCATGTTTCGCACTTGTTCAGCGCGCCTCGCTGATTAAATTCCAGGCGGATGCTGCGCTGCTTTCCGCGCATATTAAGAACCCAAAGAAGAAAATCAGTATACAAAACATTATTGCCCTGAACAAGCTTCAGGAACGCTTTGTTGCTTTCCAGAGTCAGCTTAACCTGTTTGAGGTCACCGCACAGGAGCAGGGCTGCGAGCTGTACGGAATGCTCCGCGAATTCCTTTTTGTGGACAAGCAGCGTGAAGCATTGCAAAATCAGCTTGACGCGCTGTATTCCGCCGCAAACACGGCCTTGGATACGGACTTTAACAAATGGGCAACGATTTTGGCTGTGATTGCGCTGTTTCTTTCGCTGGCCGGTTTTTTTGCCGACGGAGCAGATGTCGTGCAAAAATCTAAAGGTTGCGTTTGGCATGTTCTGGCTTTGTTTGGTGTCGCAGTCGCATTCTCAGTCGGAGTAATATCTTTTTTCTTAATAAAATACCGCCGCAGGCATTGAAAACACTTTTCAGCGAAATTCAACAAACTTTAATGACTTTTAATTTTGAAAGGAGAACACGGATCCAATGTATGATTGGCAAAAAGAGTACAAATTGGTTCAACACACACCGCTCATCCATTTTCAGCATTCCGAACCGCACGCATGTTTGCGCGCAACGGAAGTCAAGCCGAAATTGGACAGGTTCTTGATTGAACAATTGGAGAAAGATGACCGATTCGGGGACGGCAGATGGAAGAAATGGTTTGTCGGAGACGGTTCACAGCAAAGTTTTGATTACATGATGCGGATCACACCGAACAGCGAACAAGTCGACAGAACGCAATCGATTGAAAGAGCCATTGCAAAAATCGAGAATCAAGATTATAAACGTTTTCACGGAATACACAAAAACTATTTCGGAAATATGGCTTCGGAAAAAAAACGCGAAGAAAAAAAGAAGGCGATCCGGGAAACCTTTAAAGAGTCACTCTTTTATAAAGACGGGTTGACACTCACGATTCGCTGCTTCATTCCTGAGCTGCTGACATTTATTGACGAACACATTCGCGGTTTTTTCATGATGCATAATTTCGGAACACGGCAGCGGAAAGGATTCGGTTCGTTTACGGTTGATATCAGCACCGAACCCAATGCGCCCGAGGACTGTGACCTCGTTGGGAAATACTGCCAGAATGCCTATTACTGCGAGCTCGACGGTAATGTCAGTGCCAACGCCCTGCTTAATGCCGTTTGGGTCATCTCCGGCTTTTTAAAAAGCGGCTTTAACCTTAATAATAATAAAAAAAATAAAAAAGAAAATGCTGCTTCTAACATCAGAGAGAAGGACTACGTTCGTGGTTTTGTCTTCCGTTACTTTCAGCGGGGAAAAAATCCGCTTGCCAACGACAAGGCATTTGTTAAGCAAAAAGTGCTTCTCAATGTTTATGACGAAAAAACCCCGGGCGAACACCGTCGTTTTTACGGCAACAATGTCCGATACCGCTATGTCCGCGGGCTTTTGGGCACAAACGAAAACTCCCGATTCTGTCGCGATCCCAATGCGCATACACCCGTCTACGATATTTACACCCACAGCGCGGAAGGAATCGAGCGTTTCCCGTCGCCGCTGCTGTTCAAACCCATCGGAAAGTCTGTCTTCATTCTTCCGCAGAAAATGCCGGATGAGATCTTCGGTTCAGAATTTTATATTCTGGAAAAGAAACAAGAGGAGGAATACGACCGCAAGGCAACAAGTGACCAAAAGCTCAACTATCTCAAGCAAGAATGCAAAGGCGGCATGATAAAAACCCCGACAGTGGAAGAGCTTGCACCGGAAGCAAAGTCGGGCGATGAAGCACTGAAGATGTTCCTTGACGCGTTTGCGAAGGATTTCAACGATAAAACAAGTGACAAAGGCGGCGGATACGGGATTGTCGATTTAATCAACCCGGATGTTGATCTCGCGAAGAAGCTCAAGCTTCGTCCCGTTCTGCGCACTTAAATAAGGAGGTGAATATATGAGTAAAGTAAAATACATTGCAGTCACATTGGGTCCGATATTCAAAACCATCGGCCTTGCCGAATCCACCGGCGCACTTTGGGCCGCGAGTTACATGTTCTCCTATCTTTCCAAGTCGATATGCGAATATCTTTTGGAGCATTCGGAGTTCAACATTTCCGAAGAGGACATTATAGTTCCGTATTATCATAAAAACGCTGCGGGGACAAAGGAGGATTCGGCGGCTGCGGACGTTATTGTTTCGGACGGAGTGGGAAGATTTCCCGACCATATCATTTTCCGCGCGAAGAATTTTGATGTAACGAATTTCTCCGCTTTAAGGAATTCCGTAATCTGTTCGCTTGCCGATACCTTCGGTTTCGAGGAAGGGGAAGGGGATGATTATCTCCGCCGTTACATGCTTATCGCCTGCACTGCATTCGATGTTGATGAGGAGAACGGCGAAAACCCTATTCTTAAAAGCGGGCTTGCGTTGGACAGTCTTGAGCTTTTTCAGCCGATAATTCGGGTTGAAAGCTGCAACGAGATCGTTAAGGCTGTCAGCAACCGCAGCATACGCGAGCTGCCGCTTACGCAAGGGTTTGAAAACTGGCCGCTGCTTGGCGAAGATCGCACAAGCATTCGAAGCACTGAGGACATTGCGGACACATCAAAAGACGGAAAAGTTCGCGAGCAACTAAAAAAACACGATTACTATGCCGTCGTTCGCAGCGATGCGGATGCTGTTTCCAAAATCATTGCCTCGCTTAAAGCAGATGAACTGCGCAATTTTTCAAGAACCTGTGTTCTGTATTGCGGCGAAATGGCCGATCTTGTTCACCGTTACAGCGGCGTTACAATTTATTCCGGAGGCGACGACCTGCTTGCGCTGCTGCCCGCCGAAAGCTCGTCCGGCGAAACCGTGTTTCACTTCGCAAGGGATGCAAAGGATTTGTTTCAAAAATCGTTCAAAACATATATCGATGCGATCAAAGCGGCAAATGCCGAAAAGAAACCGGGCGAAGAGCCAATCCCCGTGCCGTCCCTGTCGCTCGGCATAAGCATATGCTACAGCAAATTTCCGCTTTATGAAGCTCTTGATGATTCGGCAGACTTGCTGTTCGATTACGCAAAGAACAGATGCGGCAAAAACTGCGTTGCCGTGCGGCTTCAGAAGCATTCCGGGCAGAGCGAGTGCCTCGTTCTGAAGGGCATTGACGGATTGACTGCATTCACAAGTTTTCTTGATGACATGCCTAAAAGCTTTGACGAAGGCTTGCTGCATTCGGTGATTTACGCATTCTGTTCCTTTGCTCCGCTGTTCATCGGATTCAACAAGCTGGCGGCCGCAGCCGACTTTGAAACCGTTCAGGAATTGTTCCGCAATATGTTCGATTCGTCGGTACATGTTGACGGCAAATATTCGGACTACCTTTATAAAACGCTTCCCGCGTTCTACAGTCGATTGACTGCAAACGCCGATATTCGTGTTTTCGAAGAAGCCGAACACAGTGCCGGTAAAGCGTCCGATGCGGCAGCGAATGCGGTTCGTGCAATGGAGTTTGTTCTCCGCATTGCAAAATTTTACATTGAAAAAAGGGGGGAAAGAGATTGAGCAAAACCTATCGTGCTGATTTTGTTCCGCACGGAGCATACTTTTTCGGCAATGAAAAAACCTTTTCGTTCGACACGGGCGGCAGAAGCTTTATATCAAGCGAACAAACGCCGTCGCAATCAACACTGCTCGGAGCATTGCGATATGCTCTGCTGTACAATTTTGAATACGAGGGGCGTCGGCTTTTCAAGCCCGACCGAAAATACAATCTGAGTGTCAATGAGCAAGCTGCCGTTGATAATCTCATCGGCAAAGGCGGTTTCGACATCGGTTCAAGCTCCGAACAGGATTTCGGTGCAATTGAAAAGCTTTCTCCGCTCTTCATTTATGACACAAAAAAGGCTGAAGCACTTGTTCCGACGCCGAGAGATCACTGCATTTCCGATTCGGACGAATTCAATGATTTTGTTTACTCCGCCGATTCCGATAACGGAGAAAGCTTCCCTTATGCACCGTTCTCGCCCGATGATTTTGTTTTTGATGAGTTCACGTTTTCGGTTGACGGCAGTGACAGCGGCATCCGGCGCGGTTTCTGTAAGTCGTTCAAAGTCAAAAACGGACTCGCGAACAGCTATATGTATGTTGACAGCGGCAGCCAAATTCCCGCCCATTGGCTTTTTCAAAAAGTTCAGCGCATCGGCATTTCAAAGAAGCAATACAAATCCGCTTTCTTCAAGCGCGACTGTTATCAGCTGCAAGACGGTTTTGCTTTTTCCGTCTATGTAACGCTGCGCGATGATGTGACTCCGCCGAGCAGCACGGTCGTGTTCATGGGGCAGGGAAGAACGGCCTTTACCGTCCGTTTTACGGAAGAGGAGGATTCAATTAACAATGCACTTGCGGAGCTGATTTATCCCGACACAGTTTATCTGCGCGGTGACTCTTCACTTACAGCCGACGTTTATGCACATTGTTTCTTTACCGCACTCGCAATGCGCGATCACCGTGCATACAGCGTATCGCTGAAAGGTAAAGTCAGCAAAGGTGCGAACGTATATCACCTCATTTCCGCAGGGAGTATCTTTAAATCAAACGATGCAGCGGCTCTTAAAGCCTGCATCGAATCCGACAGCGGAGCGGACACGGAAGCCAATGCTCCGTGCACGGCAAACCTCACAAAAATCGGCATGAATATTGCAATAATCGGAAAAAGAAAGGAAAATAACGTATGAACACCACACTTCTGAAGATGGAATGCCTGACCGACCTTCATGTTGACTCGGGTGAAAGCAACTATAACATTATTGATAACGAGGTTCAAAAGGATTTGAACGGCAATCCAACCGTTCATTCATCCGGCATTAAGGGCGCGATGCGCGAGTATTTTTCCGAACATCTTGATGACGATAACGACGATAACATTAAAAGAATTTTCGGCGAACCGTCAACAAAGGACGTTGCGGGCGGCGGGGGAAAGTACAAGTTTTTTGACGCAAAATTCATTGCGCGTCCGCTTCGGCTTGCAGGTTCTGTTCATCCGAGTGTGCTTGTTGCGACCGTTCCCGCGTTAAACGACATGCTATATCTTTTGGACTGCTTCAACTGCAATCCGTTCGGAATCCATGAACTGCGTTTTCCGAATTTTGGTAAAAATAATTTTCTCGTCACAACAAATTTCAGCAGCGAAGCTGAAATAAAAGTTGAAGGTGAGCCGACGGGCATTCTTTCCTCCGCCGAAGAGGCTGAGTTTTTAAAACTCGGGCAATTCCTCGGCAAAAGATTTGCAATTGCAAAAGAGCTTGACCCAAGCCGCTATCCTCTTCCTGTTACGGCAAGGAACAAAGTCGGTGATGATAATAACCTTTGGTATGAAGAGGTTGTGCCTGCAAAGAGCGTTTTCTTCACCCTGATTCTTTCACCCGAACCGAATCTTGAGCTTGATTTCGCCCGACACAGCATCATTCAGTTCGGCGGAAACGCTTCCATCGGCAGGGGCTTCACAAAGTGCAGCATCATTCCCATGCCTGCGGCACAGAACGGAGGCGCAGAATGAACAAGCGTGTGGTAGACTCATGGTTAAGTATAGCTTACAATGCAATAGAAAAATGCGGCATTTCGGAAATGAAGGACGGGGTTAAATGCATTCAGCGCACCTATCGAAGCCAGATCTCCAACTTTGGTGCAGCCGTCACCATGGGCAGCATCAAGTCCGCAGTCGCATTCTTTTCCCAGCAGGGCAAAGCCGTTGCAGACAGGCCAAAGCTTTTGCAGGCGATGTATTTTATCATCTCCAACGGAGAGATATTGACACCGGATGAGATTTTCAAGTGGTTGTGCAGTCAGGATCAGTCGGAGGTGCGCGAAAAGTTCATAAACGCTTCTGTTGCGCTGAAGCTTGCAATGAATTTTTATAAACTCCTGCCCGAAAAGAATTCGGACAATGCCCAGAAAGGTGACGGTGAAAGTGAATAACATCAACCTTATATTCAACAAGCTGTATTATGAGCAGCTCACCCCGGGTAATTCAAAGCAATTTGAAGAAGACGTCAAAAAGAAAAACGAAATGATCTTTTTGCAGAAATTCAAGGACAGCGATTTTTCCGCCTGCCAAGAGCTTGAAGAACATTTCGGCAAAAGCTTCAAAAAATTCCGGTTAAAAACGGATTACCCGGGTTTGCTCATCGGAACGGGCAATCCGCACGGTTCCGGAGCTGTGGCATCGGACATTAAATGTGGCTTCTCCTTTTCCTATGTCACGGGTCAGCCCTATCTCCCTTCATCGGGCGTCAAAGGTATTCTGCGAAGTTCATTTGCGGACCGCCGTCTCGCTGTCATTGATTTCCTTAGTAAAATACTCGAAAACGAAAGCATTTGTGACAAAGACATAGAAGAGCTTGATAAGGATATTTTCGAAGGCAGCGATATCTTCCTTGATGCCGTGCTTGCCAAAGGCAGCAGAGACGGCAGCATTCTCGGTGCGGACTACATCACGCCGCATTACCCTTTGGACAAAAACCTGATGAAGAATCCGAATCCGATACATATCATCAAGATCCTGCCCGGAGTGACCTTCGAGTTCCGTTTCATTCTGCATCCCGCAACGCTCCCGAGCGGCATAGAAATTTCCGCAGAGAATAAACAGGAGCTGTTCCAAATGCTGCTGTGTTATTTCGGCGTCGGTGCAAAGACAAATGTCGGATACGGCATTTTGCTGCCCGTTTCCGATGGTGCGGTCTCGCAAAACATCGCGCCGCCTGCTGAAAGAACGAATACTGCAAACGAACAGCCTAAAGTTCGGATTGACCCGCAGCTGCTTTGTCCGATTTGTAAACAGCGCAAACGCGAGCCCGATCCCGTTAGGGGAGAACTGAAAAAATACTGTTCGGAATGCTACAATAACATGAAAAGGAACGGAAGCATGAATAGGAACAGAGCGCATTGACGCCTTGACGTCAATCACCTATCAATAACCGATAGTCAATGCACAAATCCCGCCTGAAGCTTTTACCTCGGGCGGGATTTATTGATTCAATCAACTGTTGCGGAATTGCTTTAAAATGCTCGGCGCGGCGTGCGTCGAATCAGTCGAGGGGCTTCATTGTGGGGAAGAGCAGAACGTCCCTGATGGTGGGGGAATCGGTCAGGAGCATGATAATCCTGTCGATGCCGAAACCGATGCCGCCGGTGGGGGGCATTCCGTATTCGAGTGCAGCGATGAAGTTTTCATCAATGGGCATTGCCTCATCGTCACCTTTTGCTTTTTCCTGCGCCTGCTGTTCGAAACGCGCACGCTGGTCGATGGGGTCGTTCAGCTCGCTGAAAGCGTTGCAATACTCTGCACCGGCAATGAAAAGCTCAAAGCGTTCAACGATCCCGGGATTATCAGGTTTGCGCTTTGTAAGCGGAGAAACCTCAACGGGATAATCAATAATAAACGTGGGCTGGATGAGCTTGCTCTCAACAAATTCATCAAAGGCCGCAAAAAGAACCTTGCCGATGGGCGCAGTTTTATCCTCAATTTCGAGGCCGAGAGACTTTGCTTTTTCAATTGCCTCCGCGCCGTCCCTGCAGGCATAGAAATCAACACCGGTGTGCTCAAGAACCGCGTCATTCATGGTTTGACGGCGGAAGGGGGGAGTGAGGTCAATTTCTTTGCCCTGATACGTAATTTTTGTAGTGCCGAGAATCGTTTTCGCGCAGTGGGAGAGCAGATTTTCGGCAAGTTCCATCATTCCGTGGTAATCGGTGTAAGCCTGATAAAGCTCCATGCTTGTATATTCGGGATTATGCGTCGCATCCATGCCCTCGTTGCGGAACTGGTGACCTATCTCATAAACCTTTTCCAAACCGCCGACGATGCACATTTTGAGCGGAAGCTCGGTTGCAATGCGCATAAAAACGTCCAAGTCAAGTGCATTATAATGGCTTATAAACGGACGCGCATTCGCACCGCTTGCAACGGTGTTGATAATAGGGGTCTCAACTTCCAAAAATCCGCGCTCATCCAGGTATCTGCGAATTTCGGAAATAATTCGGCTGCGCTTAATGAAAGTTGTGCGAACCTCGGGGTTCATGATAAGGTCAACGTAGCGCATGCGATAGCGCAAATCAGTATCACGAAGACCATGGAATTTTTCCGGAAGCGGCCTTAATGATTTCGAAAGCAGAGTGACTGTTTCCGCATGAATGGAGATTTCGCCTGTTTTTGTTTTGAAAACAAATCCGGTAATGCCGAGCATATCGCCAATATCATATGCTTTAAAATCGGAATATGATTCTTCGCCGATATCATCGCGGCGAACATAGGCTTGAATATCGCCTTTCGCATCGCGAAGCCCTGCAAAACTTGCCTTACCCATAACACGTTTTGACATCATTCGGCCGGCAACAGAGACTTTTTTGCCCTCATATGCCTCGTAGTTTGCCTTTATGTCCGTGCTGAAATCGGTTTGGTCGAATTTTACAATGTCGAACGGGTTTTTTCCGGCAGCCTGAAGCGCCGCAAGCTTATCGCGGCGAATCTGAAGCAGCTCGTGAAGTTCTTCAGCGTTGATATTGTTGTTTCCTTCTGTATTGATTATGTTGTTTTCTTCCATTTATACTAATTCTCCATCATCGTAACGTGAGCCTGTCTGTTAAAATTTATCTCCTGATTGAGATGATTTTAACCTTCATAAGACCGCCGGGAGCCTCAACATTGGTGATTTCGTCAATCGATTTTCCCAAAAGCGCAGCGCCGACAGGGGAGTCGTTTGAAATGCTCTTTGGTTTTGCGTCAATATCCGCCTCAGCAGAACCGACAATCTTAAATTCATCTTCAAACCCCAAATCAACGAACTTAATGCGAACGATCGAACCCATTGTGACTGTTTTGCCGTCGGTATGAGTTTCATCAATGATCACAACGTTTTTGAGCATCGCTTCAAGCTCCATAATCTCGAGTTCATTATGAGCCTGTGCGTCTTTCGCGGCGTCGTATTCCGCATTTTCGCTTAAGTCGCCGAATGAACGCGCAACAGCGATCTCCTCGGTTATTTCCGCCCTGCGGACATTTTTTAAATATTCAAGCTTATCTTCGAGAGCTTTTTTGCCTGCCAGAGTAAGCTGTACAACTTCTGCCATGTTTCTGCCTCCTGAGTCTGTATGTGCAAGGCAAACCTTGCGAAAGCACATACCAATTTATTCTATTATAAGGATTTTTTTCCGTGTTGTCAACAAATCGGCATGGTTTTTTTATAAAAAACTCCCCGTGTAATCCGCCGTTTGCGTCAGCGCAGCCGCCAATTTCTTTATGCCTGTTCCCGACTCACGCGGAACGCCTCGCCCGCACTCAACAGATATACCCAAGTCTCTTTCACCGACAATCCGGACAGTTTTTGCAATGCATCCGCGTAAATTTGCAGCTGCATACGGTATGAATTCGCAACATCCCGCGGATCTTTGTCACGTGTGCTCGTTGTTTTGTAATCTACAATGATCCACTCGTTATTTTCGGTGAAGCAGCAATCGATTATTCCCTGCACCACAACATTATTTTTGTTGACGTCCAGCAATAACGTAAACTCAAGTTCACGCTTTATCAGTTCATTGGCGTCATCTGCGGCGGCAGACATTCGTTCATACAACCCGCTTTGCAGAAAACGTTTTATTGCAAACATATTTACAGATTTCGCTTGTTGTTCAGACAAAATACCATCCGCCGAGAGTCTTTTGAGAACAGTATTTATTTCCGCCTCGGTTCGTATTCCGAGCGGGAACATTTGAAGGAATATATGCGTTGCAGTTCCTCTCTCTGCTCCGGTCAGCACGTGTTCAGGCTGCAAAAAAATCGGGACAGACGGCGAAAAATCATAATCAATCGAACGTTTTTCGCCTTTAATTATTTCCGTGACGGTGCGCTTGCTTTTTTGCTTGGTATCGTCTTCAAACGGATACCGATACTCAAGCCTGCGGCTCACGGCACTGCAATCGGTGCTGCGGGCTTCTTCACTCCATCTGATATATTCTGCCTTGCTCATTCGGGTTTCATCAGTTGAATTCGGTGTTTTTTTTATGCATCGCAATAAAAGCTTATCCGCTCCGATTGCGCATTTTACACCCGCCGAACCCGCATTATCAAGGTTGATACCAAGCGGAAAATATGCTCCGAGCATCCAATCGAGATAGCATTTGGAATTCATTATGCGGGATTTTGACAACGGCGCAGCAAATTTCTTCAATAAATCCGCCATTTTTTTGCTTGATCCGATGATATAAAGTCTCTCTCTCGGGCGCGTCATTGCAACATACAGATTCCGCATTTCCTCAGAAACCAATCTGTCATCCTCACGCATCATAATTGCGCGGCGCAGCAGGGGAGTGAGAGGGTTTTTGCCGCGCATACGGAAACCGATTCCAAGTTCTCTGTCAAAAACTGCATCGGCTTTGTGGCTTTTTTTGCTGAATTCCGACGTTGTTCCGCAAACGAAAACAATCGGAAACTCCAAACCTTTGCTCTTGTGTATGCTCATTACGCGAACCGCGTCAATTGCGGAAGGCTGAGCCGCACCCATGCTGACATTATCCCTCAGACTGTCCATCAGCGTTACAAATCCGTGGAGCCCGCTTTTGCCGTTTGCAACGAAAGCCTGTGCCTTTTCAAGCAATAAATCAAGATTCGCCTGCCGAACCGCACCGCCGCGCAGCGCACCGACATAAACATAATAAAATGTCTCATCCAGAAGAGTGCCTATCAATTCATCAACGCTTAAAAAGCGGCTCATTTCATGCCATCTGTCAACATTTCCCAGGAAATAATTTGCCTTGCGGCAGTATTCCGCATTATTCGAGCCGTTTTGAAAGCTTTGAGCGGCCTCCGTGAGTCTGTCAATGAACTCTTCACCGTCGAAATCGGTTCGAATATGTATATACTCATCCTCATTGAACCCGCCGATTGGGGAGCGCATAACGCTTAAAAGCGGAATATCCTGCCTTCGATTGTCTATAATTCTTAGTAAATTTAAGAATATCTGTACCTCCATTGCGTCAAAATATCCGTCCCCGAGCTCGGCCGCGCACGGAATGCCCTGTTCCGTCATTGCGTTTACAAATTGCAGAGCAACACCCTTCGTTCGCCGCATCAAGACCGCAAAATCAGAAAACATCGGCTTTCGCACTCGATTGATTTCCTTATCAAATACCTCAACGTTTTCAATCACGCAGCGTATTTTATCAGCAACACAGCGTGCCTCGGCCTCTATGGCTTCCGGCTCATCGTTTTCCTTTGCGGAGTTATTTTCCGATTCGGCCTCATTTTCGTTTTCGCCTTTCTCATCCGAAATGTCAATTAAGCAGATTTCCGCGCTGCCGTTTGCAGTTTCCGCGCCCATTCGCAATTCGGCATTGTCGGAATAATCAATTTCACCGACATCGCCAAGCATGATTTTTGAAAACAAACTGTTCGCTGCATTCAAAACTGACGTCATGCTTCTGAAATTTGCGTTCAAATCAATTCTTTTTCCCACCGTTCCGTCATAGCTTTGATATTTCGCCAAAAAATTTTCCGGTTCGGCCTGGCGAAAGCGATATATGCTCTGCTTGACGTCTCCGACCATAAACAGATTATGACCGTTTGAAACAGCAGCAATTATTGCGTCCTGGATGCTGTTGGTATCCTGATATTCGTCAACAAAAATGTATTTGAACTTTTCCTTATATTCAGCGGCAATTTCATCGTTTTTAAGCACGGTATATGCAAGCTGTTCCATATCATTGAAATCTATAAGCGCATTTTCACGCTTTAATTCGGAATAATGCTCCGCAAACCGTCGAACGATCGCTTCAAGACTTTTCAGGCAAGGATAAATCCGCGCTGCATTTTCACGTTCAACGTCATATGAGTAGCAAAAAGCCTCGCTTATTTTTTTGAATTGACTTTTGACTTTTTCGCGATATTCCTTCAGCTCCGCAGGCGCACCGCCCTTTCTTGACGGAATTTTTGCAAAAGCACATGCCGCAATTTTACAGTGCCAATCGGAATAAGTTTTCAGCTGCATCAGCTCGTCATAAGATCCCATATCCGTTTGAATCAGTTTCGTATACACTTCAAATTCGGGGTTATTTTCGTTTACAAAACAATGATAAAGCTCATTCGCCATATCATAAAACGTTGAGATGTTCCTTTTTGCGGAAGCAATCAGACTCTCCGCCGCCTTCTCGGAAAACGTTTCAAAGCTGCTTCCGTATGCCTCAACCGCCTCATGCAGCCAACCGAACGGATTAGGGCGTGCCATAATAAAATCATAGGTATCCTCAATAAGAGTGCAAAGCGCATCATCGCGAATAAGGGCGTCGCAAAGCAAGCGAAAATCCGAATCCGAAGTTTTTTCCGCATCCGAATATGCCTCTTCCAATACATCATCCAATGCTTTAAGGCGCAGCAATGCAGCCTCTGCGGCATCTGCGGTTCTGAACGCCGGATCAAGACCGACTATATGGCAATTACGTCTCAGAACATTTCCGCAAAAGCTGTGAATAGTTGAAATATTTGCAGTAGAAATATTTATTGCCGAATCGTGCAAATGCATTTTCAGCTTTGTATCATCGGTTGACTCCGCAAGCTCCGACAACCGCCGCTCAATGCGCTGTTTCATTTCAGCAGCGGCGGGGTTCGTAAACGTTACAACAAGTATTTCCGAAACATCAGTCCCGGAAGCAATAATTCGAGCAATGCGTTCAGTCATTACTGCGGTTTTACCTGCACCCGCGGCAGCCGAAACAAGCAGGTTTCCATCTTCGTTAATTGCACGAAGCTGCTCAGCAGTCCACATTATTTTCTCCGTTCTTTCATAAACATATTATACGTCTCACTGTCAAAAACCCGGTCGCTTGAATTACAGTTTCAGCTTGTTCAGAACCTTTGCGGCAAGGGGTCTGTGCGCAACCATAGCGGCACGCGGACAAAACTCCTGGCAGCAAAAACAACGGATACATTTTTCGCGATTTATATGTGGTTTTTTGTTTTTCATTTCTATTGCTTTTGCGGGACACATCCTTGCGCATTCACCGCATCCGACACAAAGACGTTTTTTTAGCGTGGGCTTATGTTCAAGCGCCGCTTTACTGATAAAATGAAGCACATTGCCTTTGCGCATAAAGCTCAATCCACGCACCGGCGGGGCTTTAAAGTCATCAACGGTTAACGCGCGAATATCACCGTATACCCTCAAATTTTTACTGGATGCAGGCGCAAAACCTCGTTCATACGCCGCTTGAAGCGTTGGCAGACCGTCAATGTTCATCCCGATCAGCTCTGCACCGACAACGTCGGCATAATACGTGCTTTTCGACGCAATTATTGCACCGATTTGGCGCGGCGTGCCGGCAGTCGGCCCGTTGCCCTCCATTCCGACAACGGCATCACAAATTGCAAGTCTCGGTTTGAAATACTCATTAAGATCAACAAGCATATCGGCAAATTCGACATCGTTTTGAAATTTATAATGAACTTCCGGCTTTTTAAGGCCCGGAATCGTACCAAACAGATTTTTAACCGCCGCACTCATGCCAAGCATTCCGTGCGATTTCAATTTACAGAAATCAATAATTGCATCAGCCTCATCCAAATACTCTGTGTATGTGAAATTTTTTAGTACTTTTCCTTCAGGAAAGTCAACAGTTTTTTCGTTCATATTGCGATTCAGCTTTGCACCGAGCTTTTCAACCCGATCCATGCCCGTTGCTGTGTAGACGCGATTCAGCAAGGGGAGCGAGTGCGGACCGCCGGGGCTGTCGCCTATCGTAACATCTGCACCGCGTGCCAAAAGCATTTCAACAAGTGCCTCAAGCAGGGCAGGGTGGGTTGTTGCGGCTGCATCGGGCTTTTTGAACGAAACAAGGTTGGGTTTAATAATTATTTTCATTCCGGGCATGACAAAATCCAAGCCGTTTACCGCATTTACGGCCTCTTCAAGTGCAGGTTTGACTGCTTCGACGTTATAAGTCTTGCAGCGTACAACAGCAACATCGTAGTTTTCCAATTCAACCTCCGGACTTTTTTGTGTATTTAAATCTTATCACAAGAAAACAAGCGTCAAGCAACCGGTATTTGCACATAATGAAATACCGATTGCAGCTGATTCATTTATAAAAGCTGCTCGTAAACATCAACAATGTGAAATTATCCGTAATTGCGGGATTCAGGTTCGAACACGAATTCAGTCTGCCGTCACTTCTGATTTTCACATACCCCTGATACGGGTTAACCGGGAAAAAGAAATTAACTTTATCATCCGGGCTTTTTATCACAAAAAACAGGCATACATCACCGTTCACAGGCAGTTCCCATGCGTTATCGCCGCCTCCGACTGCTTTTAAAGTTGAAGCATTAATTACGTTGCGATGCATATTATCCACTTGAGTTATCGTTATTTTTTCACCGCTTCGCAGCCCCCCGCCCAAGGAATTTAAAACTGTCACGCCGATGCGCAGTGAATTGCGTTCACTCCTTATCATTTCGCCGCGTTCGCCCGATCTGCATAAAGTGGGCATATATGGGGATACGCTGTCAACCCTGCCGATAAAGTATTCATTGCAGCCGACGAGCAATTCATTTATATTGGAATAGAACATATATTCACTTGGAATAAATAATTCAGATTTCATTGCCGCAATTTCGCGTTTAATTGAGCTGATTTGAACATTTCTGCCGTCGCTCATGCGAACCGTCGATCCGCTGCTTTGCATTACTCCGTTTTCGACCGGAACGTATATTTTTCCGTAACTGAATTCACCTTTGTTTTCATCAGTAAGAAAGAGAATGCAGCGTTCACCAACATTATATTCTGTTGAAACATAAATTGTTTCAGAGCTTTCCGCATCGCCTGCGAAAACATCAAGCACTCGAAATAAAGAAACCGCTTTGCCGCCGTATGTTGCCTCGCCGACACATTCCGCTTCGACAATCAGAGAGGCACTTCTGAAACAGTTCCGCAAAGTATAAACATCCAACGAATTTTCTTCAATTTCAAATTGATAATTCAAGTCCCTGAACACAACAGCCGGCTCATGCTGCGTTCTAAACGGCATAACAAGCGCAGTTATCAGAACCGCATTCAGCAGTATTCGTATTTTTTTACAGGCACGCATTGAATATTACCCCCGCATTATAAACAATGATTTCCTTATCGAATATTATACAACATTCGGATGTTTTTTTGAATCACCCTTACAGTTCATTTTTAATATATTTATAAGCGGGATGAATCAATGCATCCCGCTTATTTTTTACCGGCTGATTAATTGTGCAGTATTCTCAGACCGCTGCGCCGTCAGGCATCGGTTCAATTTCGTGCCTCCAAATTTTCGTTAAGGAAATTATTCCGAAAGTTACGGCGGAAAACTCTGCAATTACAAAGCACCACCAAACAGATTCAACCGATTTAAACACGAGAGCAAGCACAAGGGCGGCAGGGAGCAGCACCCCGAGCTGACGCAGTATGGACATAAACATGCTCTTGATTCCGTGTCCGATCGCCTGAAAAGTTACAGATATTGTAATTGATGCCGCCGCGATAGGAAAATGCAAAGAAATAATTCGGAATGCCGCAATTCCTTCAGCGGTAATCTTCCCCTCGGAGTCGAAGAGAGAAACGATCTGCTGCGGGAACAGTTGGAAGAGCAGCGTGCCGATGCTCATAATAATCGCGGTTACGCAAAGTGTCATCTTCCATGCTTTTTTAAACCTCAGTCTGTTTCTTGCTCCGTAGTTATAAGCAAAAATAGACATGCTGGCGTTCGTAACTCCAAACAAAGGCATGAAAACTATTGATTGAACTTTGAAATAAACTCCAAATGTTGCAATACCGGCGTTGCTCATTAGAATCCTTGAAAAAATCGCGTTCATGCCGACATTCATTATCGAACCTATCGACTGCATGACAATGCTCGGAATGCCGACTCGGTATATTTCTCGCACCGTTTCACCGCAGAGACGGAAATTCTTGAAATTTATTTTTACCTCATGTTCCTTAAAAAACACAAGTGCCAATGCCATCAGCATTCCGACCCATTGTCCGATTACCGTAGCATATGCCGCGCCTGCCACTCCCATTTCCGGGAAGGGGCCGATTCCGAAAATCATAAGGGGGTCAAGAATGATATTAACAACCGCGCCGACAAGCTGAGTCACCATTGAAAGCCCGGTTTTGCCCATTGACTGCAATATTCTTTCACAGCCAATTTGTATAAACACACCCAATCCGAAAACCATGCAGATTTCAAGATAATCAACGCCCATTTCTATGAGCTGCGGATCGTCGGTGAAAAGCCTGAAAAACGGAGTGATTACAAGCCCAAATATTGCAAATACAATTGCAGACAGCAAAAGCAGGCACAAGCCGTTGCTTGCACCTTTGCTTGCAGCCTCAGTATTTCCCTCGCCGAGTTTGCGCGACATATATGAGTTCATGCCGACGGATGTTCCGATCGCAACAGCGATCATCAACATCTGTATCGGATAGGCAAGCGAAATTGCCGTCAGTGCGTCGGTGCTGATTTTTGCAACAAAATAGCTGTCCACAACATTGTACATTGCCTGCACAAGCATGGAAATGACCATCGGAATTGCCATGTTGGCAAGCAGTTTTCCGACAGGCATAACGCCCATTTTGTTTTTGCTCTTTTGATTCTCTTCCATTCGGTTACGCTTTCTTAATCAGTAATAACCAAACGATTTTAACACCGGTGCTCAATATATTCAAGCTTTATCACGAATTATATATGTACTGTTGTTTCGGCAATGTCGGCCGAAAACTCAGCATAGGGAATTTATTCAGTCCTGCCGCACATAATATCTATTCCTGAATGGACAATTGTTATATGTGCTTCAGTAATGTTTTTTTCCTGTTCACCGTCGAGCGTCCAGCTTACGCTTTCGTCCGGGAAGCGCACATGCAATTCGGATGCACGAAACATTCTGATATACTCACAGCTCATTTCGCCGCTTGTTATTGCATTTACAATTTTTGTGAGTTCAAGTGCATTTTGCGGGTACCTAATCAAAATTATTTCGAACATTCCGTCGTTCATTTCGACCATTTCAGGCTTCAGCTTTACAATTCCCGCAATTATTCGCGAGTTGCTGACCGTGCAAAGGATAAAGTCGTCCTCAATCGTTTCTCCGTTAATTTCAAAAACAGCCTTTATCGGACGGATTTTTTTGAGTGTATCAAACCCTTTCGCAAGATAAGCAAGAAAACCGAACATGTTTTTTGCGTTTTGCGAAGTCGAGTAGGCAACATCGGTAAATGCGCCGAAAGCTGCAACATAAGCATAGAATCTGCCGTTAAAATTTCCTACATCAATTGTAGTACAAATTCCATCAGTAATATTTCTTACAGCTTCATCGCTGTTCTTTGGAATGCAGAGCGTGTTCGCAAAGTCGTTCGTGCTGCCGGAAGGCACATAGCCCATGCGCGGGCGTTTCTCCTTTGGAAGCTGCATAATGCCGCTGATGACCTCGTTCGCTGTTCCGTCGCCGCCGGAACAAACAACAATTTCATTTTCCGCACCGTATTTTTTTACGTATTCGGTTGCAGATCCGCTGTTGATTGTTGTAAGTGTTGTGCAGGCATAGCCGTTATCCGTCATGTGTTTTACAACTTGCGGAAGCAGTCTTAATGATCTGCCTTCTCCCGCAACGGGATTAAAAATCAGCAGTGCACGCTTATGAACGAGTTCACCGCAAGCCTTATCATTCACCGATTTTTCGCCCGTTTCAGCGTTTTTTTGCTTCCATTCATCAAACAATCTGCCCATTTTCTTTCCTCACCAATGTTTTGATGCTTCAACCCGCGCAAACACTCATAAGAAGTAAAAGTCACTGTACTCCATAGAGATATTCGTGCAGAAGTCTTTTATTATCAGCGATATTTATATGAATAACAGCCATTTTTCCTTCCCATGCATAGTCCCATGTTCCTTCAAAGGGGAGTGCACGGTTTTCAAGAGTTAAATCGCCGCCAAACACAACATCAATTGCAAGATCGATCATCTGCATCGGACTCATGTTCGTCTCAACATATTTTGTCAGATTGTTTACCAATGCAGTAAGCGAAGCAATGGATTTTTCGGTCTTTGCTTTTTTAAAAAACGCATACATAACGTCTCGCTGTCTCCGCGTTCTTGACCAATCGCCGTCACCGCCGATGGACCTGTTGCGCGAATGCGCCAGCGTTTGCCGACCGTTCAGATGCTGCCAACCTTCTTTTACGGGCAGGACATCATTTTCTGCGCTGTTATTTATGTATTCAACTTCACGTTCCGTAAGATACACATCTATTCCGCCGACGGTGTCAACAATTTCTTTCAGAGATTCAAAATCAACCTTCACATAATATTGAATGTCCATCCCGAAATTGCTGTTGACGGTATTTATTGCAAGCCCGACACCGCCAAAGAAATAGGCGGTGTTTATTCGGTTCCATGTATCACGATCAGGAATATAAATCCATGTGTCGCGCAAAAGAGAAACAAGTTTTGCCGTCCGCAGCTTTCGATTGTACGAAAGGATCATCATCGTGTCCGACCTTCCGTGCCGTTCACCCTCGCGTACATCGCTTCCGAAAAGCATTATATTTACAACATCCTTGTCGATTCTGCTCTCATTAAAAATCGAATCGTCATCCATTCTGATATTGTCAATCAGTGCAGGATCAAAATCCTTTGTTGTGTCAACTTTATCAGCATCAGCCTTGATCAACGCGGGGGGAGTTGCCGTCTCACCCGGTGATATTTCAGGCTTTTTGACGGTTGAAACCGCATTTTTGTTCATCTGCCCGAGTTTGCAGCAAACAATAACCAAAGGTATGCTCAAAAAAACAACCACAAGCAGGATAATAATTACTATGCGAAGTGCATGTTTTTTTGCGGTTTTGCCTTCCCCGCGTTTTTTCATTTTTTATTCCTCCCGATAACCGTTGGGGTTCATCTGCTGCCAGCGCCATGTATCACGGCACATATCCTCAAGCGTTTTTTCGGTATGCCAATGCAAAAGCTCAGCCGCAAGATGTGCATCTGCAAACGAGGCATCGATATCGCCGGGACGGCGTTCGGTTATAACATACGGAATTTCAATGTTATTTGCCTTTTCAAAAGCGTGAACGATGTCAAGCACGCTGTAGCCTATGCCGGTACCGAGGTTGATTTCGACACAGCCGTTTTCATTTTGCGCATATTTGAGTGCGGCAAGATGACCCTTCGCAAGATCAACAACATGTATGTAATCGCGCACTCCTGTTCCGTCGTGAGTATCGTAATCATTGCCGAAAACGGAGAGCTTTTCGCGTCTGCCTATTGCAACCTGTGATATGTACGGCATAAGGTTGTTCGGAATCCCTTTCGGATCTTCGCCGATCCTGCCGCTTTCGTGCGCGCCTATAGGATTGAAGTAGCGGAGAAGAACTATCGAAAGTTTCGGATTTGCCGCACAAACATCCCGCATGATTTGTTCGCTCATGTATTTTGTCCAACCGTAAGGGTTGGTGCACCATGTGGGCTGCTTTTCGTCAATCGGAACGACTTTTGGCACGCCGTAAACTGTCGCAGATGAGCTGAAGATAAGCTTGTTTACATCATGACGCTGCATAACCTCAAGCAAATTCATTGTTGCGTCAAGATTGTTTTTGTAATACATCAACGGCTTCGCAACCGATTCCCCGACTGCCTTTTTCCCCGCAAAATGGATCACGGCATCAATATCATTTTCTGAAAAAACCTGTTCAAGCGCATCCTCGCTGCACACATCAATTTCATAGAAACGAACAGTTTTTTTGCCCAATTTCTCAATACGTTTCACAACTTCGCGGCAAGAGTTTGATAAATCATCTGCAATAACAACATCACAGCCTGCGTTCATCAATTCAACTGCGGTGTGCGAACCGATATATCCCGCACCGCCGGTAAGCAATACTTTCATATTTCCTCCGTTTCCGTTTCGGGCATTATAGCTCCGAATTATCAATTTTTTGTTAATTATAAATCAATTTCCGTTGCATTTCGGAAAAACCGGGCAAGCTGTTCGATAAAAAACGAAATGCCCGGCTGCTTCAATGCTTAATCAGCGTGAACCTCGTCCTTAAGAACACCAACAAAAGGCAGGTTTCGATATGTGCCGGCATAGTCAAGACCGTATCCCACGACAAATTCATTAGGAACGACAAATCCGTAATAATCCGGAGTAATGGCGCATTCACGGCGTTCGGGTTTATCAAGCAGGGCAACGATTTTGAGGCTTGCAGGTTCGCGGGCACGAAGCATGCTCGTGAGATGATTCAGGGTCAGCCCGGAATCCATTATATCTTCAACGATTATGACGTGCCGTCCGGTAATACTCATGTCGAGATCCTTGTTGATGCGAACTATTCCGGAAGTTTTTCTTGCATTGCCGTAACTTGAAATTGCGAGAAAATCAATCTCGCAATAATCATCGAATTGGCGAACAAGATCGCTGAAAAAATGCACTGAACCCTTAAGAATGCAAAGGAAAACAGGATTTTTGCCGCGGTAATCGTTTGTAAGCTTCTCCGCAAGCTCGTGAACCCTCCGCTGCAGTGTCTCCTGATCCAAAAGCACATAATCGATATCGTTGTGCAATCCGGTTTTATTAATCATTTTATTCCTCCGTAATTTTGTTGTTTTTATATTTGCGAACCAAAGAGTTTTTTTCAACTCGATCGCAGCTGTTTTTCTGAAATACGAAGACTTTATCCGAGGAAGGATTCCTCCGTTTCAAATTCAACGCAAACAATACGTTTTGTTTCGTTTGAAATTTTGACATCATCGGATATTCCGACTCCGTATACATATACTATTTTGCCGCAGCATTCGAGCAGCGGCAGTCTGTCGCGCCGTTCGGAATCAATTTTTTGAGCAATCAAATACTTTTTCAACTTTGTTTTTCCGGGCGCATTTACCGAAAAAAACATGTCTCCGGCGTGTCTGAACCTGATGTTCAGGCTCGGAGCTTCTACGTTATTTTTTATTTTCAGTCCGTCAGCCGGTGTATCGTTTGCTTCGTTTTCAAAAAGCCCTATAAGCTTTTCGAGATCCATCATTGCTCGAGTTTTATTATACACCCGTTCGTGCGAAAATTCCAGACCGCCGTCCGCGACGGAAGCTTTTACCCTTCCGAATGAAGTTTGAATCCATTTTCCGTTGAGGGGCAGGGGAGTGCTGCGGGTCTGCGGGCACAATTGAGCATCCGATTGAAAGTCTGTCTGTTTTTTTTCTGAGTCGGAAACAGAATTAATTTCACACTCGTGTTTCGTGCAGCTTTTGTTTTCAACGAGCAGTCTTCCGAAGCTTTTTCGAATTATAACTGTAGACATTTCAATTTTTGCGCCAGACTGCATTTCAAGCAGTTTCATCAAAGCTTCTATATGCGGCTGAAAAACATCGTTTTGCACTCCGTTTTCCCGAAGCATGTGCATTACGGCGCGCGACTTGATCGGCATCGGCAAGTGAATCAGCTTTTCCGCATCAACCCCGTTTTCTGTTTTTGCATTCAGATAGGCCTCTTTTGCAACGCCGTTTAGGTATTTTTCATCTTCATTCAAAAGTTTTGCATTTCTGCATATAACTTTTTCGCAGCTTGAATTAATACCGTTTTGTATTTCCGGAATTATTTTCAGTCTCAGCAAATTTCGTGCCGTATCCGGAACAAAATTTGTTTCATCCGTTTGAAACTGCTCGCCGTTTTGCAGTAAATACTCGACCAATTCTTTTTTCTCAAACTCCAGAAGAGGATGAATGATTTTTCCGCTGCAATATTTCATTCCGCACAGCCCGTTAAGCCCGCTTCCGCGTAAAAAATGCAGCAATATGCTTTCCGCATTGTCCGACAAATGATGAGCCGTTGCAATAAATCCCATGCCGCTTTGAATCCTTGCACGTTCAAGAAAGTCATAACGCAATTCCCGCGCCGCTGTTTCTGTCGAAAGGCTGTTTTCATCGGCATATGCCGGAACATCCGCCTTTTCGCTAAGTAGTTTAAGCGCATGTTTCTCACAAAAAGCGCGAACGAAATTCTCATCCTCCCGCGCTGCTTCGCCGCGTATGCAATGATTGAAATGGGCACAACATAATCTGAAATTTGTGTGCTTTTCAACGATTTTGCAGGAGAGATTCTTTAGAAGGAGAGCAAGCGCACATGAATCCGCGCCTCCGCTGAGCGCAACCAAAATTCCGCTTTCAAGGGCGTCGGCACAGTTTTTTTCAAGGATATGGAGCATTTTTTCTTCCGTTTTCATAACGCCCGCCTTCCTTCAAAGAACATTGCTGCAAATCAAAGTTTTTCTCTGTGCAAAGGATTATAAACAAGTTTGCCTTTTTCTTTAACGCTTTCGAAAAGGGTTATTTCCGAAGCAGTGAAGCTTGTTTTAAACTCCGTCTCCTGCAATTGTGCATAAACCAGTTCGTCGAATTCAACACTCCGTCCGAGAGTTATATGCGGAACAAAGCGTCTGTATTCGCGTGCAAACCCGTTATCAGCCAATGCGGTTTGAAGCGACTCATGCAAAATTGCCAATTCGCCTGTATTTCCGCCGACCTCGATAAAAGCCGTGCGGCTGCCGCTCCTTTCAAAACTTGAAAACCCGGCAGGATGCAGTTCAAACGGACGAATTCCGCGCACGGCAGATTGCATTGCTTTTACCGCGCCGGCAAGATCGTTGCTTTCGCCTATAAAATGCAATGTTATATGCAGGTTATTTTCCTGAACAAATCTGCCTCCGCTCGAAAGCATCTTAAGCTCTTTGAGCGCAGCACCGACTTCATTTCTGACAGCTTTGGGCAGTTCAACGGCAATAAACAGACGCATGGCATTTACCCTACTTTAATTCATAGATTTTATTATACTTTTCTGTGAGGTATTCAATGTAATAATCTGCATTGAATTCCTCTCCGCAGGCATTATCGATCAGCTGCGCCGGAGTCAGCAGCATTCCGTATTTATGTATTTTTTCAGTCAGCCATGCGGTAACTTCGTCGATCCTGTTTTCCGAAACAAGTTTATCAATGTCAATATCCTGTTTCATTTTGTGAAGGAATTGCGCACCGTAAGCAGAACCGAGGGAGTAACTCGGGAAATAGCCCAGCGCGCCGCCGCTCCAATGAGAATCCTGAAGGCAGCCCATGCTGTCGCAGGGAACATCGATTCCGAGATATTCCTTATACAATCTGTTCCATTCATTCGGCAGATCCTTAGTTGAAAGCGAACCGTCCATAAGCCTTTTTTCAATTTCATATCGTACCATTATATGCATTGAATAAGTCAGTTCATCCGCCTCGGTCCTGATAAGAGAGGGCTCGGCCTTGTTTACGGCGAGATAGAAATCATGCGCGGAAACATTTTCAAACTGCTCGGGGAAAAGCTCTTTAATTTTCGGGAAAATCAAAGAAATAAACGCTTCACTCCTGCCGATGATGTTTTCATAAAAACGGGACTGAGATTCGTGAATGCCCATTGAAGCTCCGCCTGCCATCGTTGTTCCGATAAGATCATCGCCGGTGTTCAGCTCATAGATCGCATGTCCGCCCTCATGTATCACCGAATACATGCTGCTTGCAACCATATTTTCATAATAATGCGTGGTAATTCGAACGTCATGCTTGTTGAATTCGGTTGTAAACGGATGCTCCGTTTCCCCGATTGAACAATCGTCGCGGTTAATTTTCATAACGTCCATTATATAATCCGACAATTTTCGCTGCGTTTCGATCGGGCAGGACTTTTCAAGGAACGAAGTATTGATAACATCACCTTTTTCGCAAATTGCATGAATCAACGGAACAAGTGCGCTGCGGAGCTTTTCAAAATATACATCAAGCATTTTTTTCGACGCACCGCGCTCAAATTCGTTAAGCCAGTAATCATATGCATCCGTTTCCGGTGAGACATATGCCGCAATTTTTCTGTTGTATTCGACAATTTGCGCAAGATACGGTTCAAAAACGGAATAGTTGTCCGTATTTTTTGCTTCAACCCAAGCATTATGGGCTTCTGTCAGGAGCACCTGGAACGCGGTGTATTCGTCCATGGGGATTTTGCGCATTTGATTAAGCTCGCGCGCTTTTTCCTCGACTTCACGGCGAGTTATAAAGTCCAATTTATCAAGATTTGACATCATGGTGTCTATAACTTCAAACTGCTCCTCATTTACGGTCAGTTTGTAGATAATTTCACTTAAGACGCCGTAAGTTCTGCCGAGGCCTTCCGCCGAATTTTTCGGTGCAGCCGTTTCGGAATCATAGCTCAGAACACCCATCGCATGGCTGTAGGCTGCCATGGTTTCTGTGTTTTTCTTAAATAATTCCTTTGCCTTTTCAAATTCCATATTTTTCTCCTTTTGGGTTGTTCGTTTTATTTTTACGCTCCCGTAAAAAGTCTTACGGGAAGAATCATGTAATAGAATGCTTCGCCCTCGACCGGAACGATTACGCAGGGCGTAACGGCGTTGTTCATGTTCAGGTAAACGCATTCGTCGTCAAGAACGCGCATTACATCCTGAATATAAGTTGCGTTGAACGCAATTTCCAGATCCTTTCCGACAAGTTGAATTTCAATCTCGTCGTTTATATTTCCCTTTTCACTGTTTGCCGTTATGGTGAGGGTGTTGTTTGCAAACATCAGCTTGATGCGGTTCGATTTCGATTCGCGCGCCATGAGCAGAGCGCGCTCGGTGCTGTTTTTCAACTCTTCGCAATTGATCAAAACTCTTGTTGCAAAGTTTTTGGGCAGAATGCCCTTATAATTTACATATTCGCCGTCCAGAAGGCGCGAAATGACCTTTGTTCCGCCGAAATCGATTTTTATATGCGTACTTGAAAAAATAAGCTTAACTTCCGAATCGTCGGAAGAAAGAACGGCGGCAATTTCCTGCATTGCGCGTTTGGGAATTACGACGGATTTTTTGCCGGTGCAGTTATTGATTTTTTCTTTTCTCATTGCAATGCGGAAGCCGTCTAGTGCAACCATTACAAGCGTGTTGTCGCTGTCGAATTCAAGGCAGACGCCGTTGAGGATCGCCTTTGTTTCATCATTGGAAACCGAAAATATGACCTGTTTTATCATGCTCTTCAGCTTGTTTTGAGGTATATCCGCCGAAAACTCATCGTCAACGCGCATCATTTCGGGGTATTCATCCGCATTTTGAATCTGTATTGAAGACTTGACCCTGCGCGAGCGAATGTTCATTGTGTTCCCGTCGCTTTCGAAATCGATTGTGTCACCGCTGAATTTCTTTACAAGATCGGAAAACAGCTTGCCCGGAAGGACCGCGCTGCCCTCATCGTCGATAATTGCGGGAATTTCGGTTTCAATTTGGAGTGACAGATCCGTGCATTTTATGAACAGAGTGTCATTCGCTGCATACATATATATGCCCTCAAGGATCGGAAGTGTTGCGTTTGAGGGCATTGCCTTTGTAACGACGGAAACCGCCTCGTTGAGTTCTCTTGTGTTTACGCTGAAGCGCATGGGTGCATCTCCTTTGCTGTTGTTTATTACTAAGGTAGCGGCGGCAGTAGTAGTGCGGAAACTGCGGATAAGTCATGTTTTGCCTTTGCTGTCAAATAAAAACAGTGTTTATAAAAGGCGCAAAACTTTGTTGATAAATCCGGCTGTTATTAACAGTTTCCGTGTTGTTCGCATTATCCTCAGCAAATTAATTCTTTTCCTTGTGGAAAAAGCGGATAACAAGGAAAAAGATCCCTGTCGGTTCTGCCGCATTTTGATACGGTAAAAAACACCGTGAAAGCTGTTTTTGAAAAACAAAAGCGTTCTGCATAATGCAGATCCGTGAGGCTTAAGCCTTCGCCGATGTATACTCCGCCTTTATACATTATAAGGTAAAACGGCCTTGCGGTCAATACGGAAAACGGCCTTGCAGTCAATACGGACGGGGCAAAGAATTGATTCCGAAACAGCACGAAAAGTCGAAATTTTGCGACTGATATTGACAAATGACAGCAACTTGCGTTATTATACAATCGAGTATTCATATCCGCAGATTGAGTTTGCGGGTGCGTGCTTGCTATACCCAAAGAATTTTGCACTGTTTTTTGACTGTACACAAAATTCATTGCAGGGTTTTTTGAGTAATTTCGGAGGAAATATAATGGACAGAATGTTTTTTATCGTTAACCCTGTGGCCGGAAGCGGTAAATGCAATGCTTTGTTTTCGGAATGTGAAACCATACTTCGCGAACGCGGCATTGAATACACCGTTAAAAAAACGGAGTACAAGGGACATGCGGTCAAAATTGCAGAGGAAGCGATAAAAAACGGAGAAAAGTTCATTATTGCGGCAGGCGGCGACGGAACAGTGAACGAAATTTCTTCCGTCATATGTCAAAACCCGAATGTTAAACTCGGAATCCTTCCTTTTGGAACAGGAAACGATCTTTCCGGAATGATGAATCTTCCGAGCGAACCTGAAGCGGCGATAGACCTGCTTCTGAGCGGAGAAGCAAAGTATATCGACATGGGCATTGCAAACGGAACAAAATTCACAAATGTCTGCGGAATCGGTTTCGATGTTGATGTTTTGATAAATACCGAGCGGCATAAAAAGGGCAGGAAGGGGATGCTTCCGTATTTTTTGGGCATTGTTGACTCGCTTTTTCATCGAAAAAAGGTACATGCCAAAATAAAAACAGACAGCATTCAATATGAAGGCGACATTATTATTTCGGTTGCCGGAAACGGAAAGCGTTTCGGCGGAGGAATGCTTGTGAATCCGGATGCGGAGGTTGACGACGGCCTGTTTGATCTTTGCATCGTGCGTTGGGTGAGCCTTTTTACCTTTTTGCGGCTTTTACCGCTTTTCATAAAAGGTAAACACAAAAACAAAGCTCCTGTCACTAATATTCGAACGCAAAGCTTCACGATCGAAACGGACAGTGAATGTATTGTTGAGCTTGACGGTGAGCTTATTGAAAAAACGCCGTTGACTTGCAGCATTATAAAAAATGCATTAAGAGTGGTTCGACCGTGAAGCATGCAACACAAAATGACGAGTCCCGACGGAGACGGCGGTTGAAACTTATTTCCGATAAAGGAATTTTTCGGAAGACTTTTGCATAAAATCCAAGAATGGAGGTTTAACCGTGGACAAAACAAAAAAAACACAACACGGTGCAGCAAAAAAAAGAAAAGCCGCACACAGAGTTTTTGCGTTGTTGATTTCCGCGCTTGTTGTCATCGGCATTGCTTTTGCCGCTGTGCTGATAATTAAACGGATAAATACTGTTGCACGGAAAAAATCGCTCCCGATTCGTCCGGAAACCGAATATGCATACACAGGCGACGGTTTTGTTTATATTGAAGGAAAGACGTTGAATTTTTACAGCGTAAAAAATGAAGACAAAAACTATTCAATGTCTGTTGAAGCTGATGATGTCAAACTCGTCGGAACGGATAAAATTAAAGTTATATACAACTCCTCTTCGATTCAAATTATCGGCACAAGGTTCGACAACATGTTGAACGGTGAATTAAAAAAGATAGTTTGCGGAGATAAATACGTTGCTGTTTACCTCAAAAACGAAAACGGAACGCACTCTTTGCGCGCTTTCAATTCGTCCGGAACGCAATGCTGGCAGCGGGATTTCAGCACGACTTGCATTACCGATTTCGGTTTTGAGAGTTCGGATTCTCCTGTTTTGTGGATGTCGGAGCTTTCAACAGTCGGAAATTCATTTTCAACGTCGATTTCGCTGTATGATTTAAGCCGTGAAAGCGTTATCGGAATTATTTCGGTTCAACAACAGATTGTTAAAAATGTTTTCATCACAAAAAAGAGTATTTTTGCATTCTGCACCGATTATTTGATTCGTTTTGACAGGGGGGCGAATGCAGAGGCATATCGCGTTCTCTGCTATGGATACGATTGCCTTTCCGCCGATTTGAGCGGCGGAAGAATGTATTTGCTTCTTGACAAAACTCCATTGGAAAACTCATCCGGCAGCAGCTCGGAAACAAAGGGGGTCGGTGAGTACAGAATTCTTTCGGTCAGCGAATCACGGCTTGCGGAGGAGGCGAGCTGCACGATCACAAAGCCCGAGAATGTTGTTTATGCCTGTATGATGCGGGACAGAATCTCGATTATCAAAAATAACCAAATTGATTTTTACGGTATTAACGGAAAACTGCAAAAATCATATTTCTTTGATTCGCCTGTTGACAGTGCTGTAAAACTTGATAATAAAAATATATTAACGGTGAGCGGCAGTGAAACTGCTCTTTATAACATAAGGTGAAAATGTCTTACATCCATGTGATTAAGGCGTTATATCGGAGGTATTATTATTGAACATAATTGATTTTTTGATTATCTTTATGATTGGATTGTACTTCGTATCGGGCATGTACAAGGGCTTTGTATGGAGTGCATCAACTCTCGGGGTATCAATCGTGGCCTGTTTGTTGGCTTTTTTGCTCATGGGGACGGTTTCGAACTCGATAATTAAGAATGAAAAGCTCTACAATTCAATGTTGAGCTACACGGAAGGTTCGGAAGCCATTTACGACGTTGAGCTTGTTAAATCTGACATAAAGAGTTTATCTAATTCCGAAATTGACGAGGTCATGAGCAGGTCAAACCTTGCTTATCCGCTTAAAGAGCGTGTTTATGAAAACATAATGACGGAGGCCTTCAAAGCGGAGGGAATAACAACGCTCGGCGATTATTTCAACGAGAGCATTGTTCGCGTGATAATAAATATTGTTGCATTTATTATTGTTTATTTGGCTGTGCGCGTTTTATTCACATTTGTGATCTGCTGGCTGGATTACGCATTTATTTTCCCGCAGCTTCGCAAAGTTGATTTCATTATCGGCGGAGCGGTCGGGCTTGCAAGGTCAATCATCGGGATCTGCGTAATATTTATGCTGATGCCGATTGTTTTGACGGTGCTTCCGTTTGATGCAATTGAACAACTTGTTTCGTCGAGTGCGATCGCGTCATTCTTCTATCAGTCAAACATCCTCCTTAAACTGATTCCGGGTGTGTAATCCGCATAGCTTGTATGCAAAATTCGAATTATCTTTCGAACGAAAAAGGCAGCGGTGCTGTTTGTTCTTCAAAAGAAACGTTGCATTCGGCCGAACTCGCTCCGGGCGAGCGGATTGATGATTTACAGCTTAACGGACTAAGCTTGATTCAGTCCGCAGATGCGTTTCGATTCGGCACGGATTCTGTTCTGCTTGCGCATTTCGCGCATGTTAATGCGAAGGAATATTGTGTTGACCTTGGCGCGGGCGCAGGTGCGCTGAGTTTTTTGCTTCACGGCAGAACAGGCTGTCGAATTCTTGGAATTGAAATTGACGAACGGCAAGCGGATCGTTTTTTGCGTTCCGTTCGTTTAAACGGTTTGAACGAAGCTGAAATTACTGCTGTTAATGCTGATTATATAGATTATTCATCAAAATCTAAAATAAAGTTTGATTGTGCAATTTGCAACCCGCCTTATCATCAGCGTGATTGCGGCGCGATTTCCCAAAAGGGGGCTGCAACGCATGATATTGCTGCTCCCATAAAAGAAATTACAAAAGCTGCTGCGAAACTTCTTAAATATGGCGGTAAATTTTTCATGTGTTTTCCCGCAAGGCGGCTGTGCGATGCTTTTACTGCGCTTTCGTCCGCCGGGCTTGAGCCTAAACGGCTGCGTCTTGTTGCAGGCAAGCCGGAAGCTGCGCCTTATCTTGCGTTGATTGAAGCAAAAAGCGGGGCAAAAAGCGGATTGATTATTGAAAACAATTTGATAATTCACGATGAAAACGGGGAGTATTCACCCGAGGTGGCTGAGTTCTATGGAAGATAAAAAGATACCCGCAAAGCTTTATCTTTGCGCAACCCCTATAGGTAATCTTGAGGATATAACGCTGCGTTGTCTGCGCATTTTGCGCGGCGCAGCTGCGGTGTATTGCGAAGATACGCGAAACACCCTCAAGCTTATGAATCATTTTGAAATTAAAAAAACTCTTATAAGCTGCCATGAACACAATGAGGAACAGCGCGCGAATGAGATTGCCGAACGTGTGCGCGGCGGCGAGGCGATAGCTTTTGTCAGTGACGCGGGAATGCCGGGGGTCAGTGATCCGGGCAGCCGTCTTGTCAGGTTTTTTGTTGAAAACAATCTCCCGTTTGAGGTGCTCCCGGGCGCAAATGCCGTTTTGACGGCGTGGGTAATGAGCGGGCTTCCGACGGAGTCGTTATATTTCTGCGGCTTTATTCCCCGCAGCGGTGCCGAACGCAGCGAAGCCGTTGAAAGGATAAAGAACAGCGAAGCAACGGTTGTTCTTTATGAAAGCCCACATCGTGTTGATGCAACTTTTGCTGATTTTTCTGAACTTTTTCCGAATCGTGAATGCGCATTGGTACGGGAAATCACAAAGACTTTTGAACAGGTTATACGCGGAACGGCGGCGGAGCTTGCCGCACGGTTTGCGGAAAGCGAACCCAAAGGGGAGTGCGTTATTGTAATTTCTCCATGTGATAATAATATTGCAGCCGATAATACAAAACTGCGTGAAACTGTCGGTATTCTTTTGAATGCCGGAATCGGTGCAAAAAACACTGCAAAAATCGCCTCAAGCATTTTGAACGTTCCGAAAAACGAGGCGTACAGGCTCGCTCTTGAATTATCGGATGAATAAGTGTTCCCGTATGCGGCATTGAAAATTAATACACAATGCAAATATAAAGCAGTGCCGCGATTTGAAGCACGAGAAAAAGCGGCATAAGAATCACAAATTTCATGTGCTTCGTTTTATGCTTGAATATACGCATACCGAGTACGGAACCGGCTGCACCGCCGAGGAACGCAATGATAAACAGCGTTTTTTCAGAGGTGCGCCATTTTTTATTGATTGCTCGTTTTTTATCGATTCCCATGGACGCAAAACCGATTATCGACATTATGACCATGTAAATAACTATAATTATCTTGTAATTGAAATTAGGCATTTTAATTCTTTCCTTTATTTTCTCTTCCGAAGAATTTATCGGCGTCAACCGCACGCGGCCGCCTGTAGCGGCAGCCGGCGGTGGTGTCAAAACAGCAGATACTTATATATGGACAGTATTTACATGCTGTTTTCCCGTGATACTCCGTCGGACTGACCTCTATCCGTCCGCGCATAATTGCACGAAGCGTTTTTCCTGCAATTTTTTTTGCAAATTCAAGGGTTTCTTCCATTTCATCCTCATCCGCAAGGCTGCCCTTAAACATGCCCTCCTTTTTTGAGTAACGTACACCGTACAGCACATCGGAGCTTCCCGGAAAAGCGGAATCCATTGCTTCGAGTATGTTTTCATCATTTAATGTCAAACCGTTCATCCTGAAACTGCGTTGAATTTCAGTTTCCGCTTTGTCTTCGCTGATGCCCTCACTTGCCTGTGCGTCGCCGATATGCAAATAATACATTCCTGCTGTGAAGAGCGGGTTATTGGTTTCTTTCCGCATTGCGTTCTGCATTGCGGAAGCGTACAGCGGCAATTGAATGCGCAGCCCGTTTGCAAGTTCGGTATAGTCAAATGTTTGACCGTATGTTTTATAGTCAATTATGCGAATAAACTCTTCGTTTGACGGTGAAACGTATTTGTCAACGCGGTCGGCAATGCCCGTGATGCTGTAGGTCACGCCGTTTTCCGCTTGAATGCGCAGCGGCGGATAGGCATCGTTGTCGTGGCCGAAATTGACTTCACTTGCAAACGGTCGAAATTTGCCTGCGTTGATTTGTTTCACGACAGCAAGAGCGGCAGTTTCAATAAGCTCGGCAATGCGCTGAAATTCCGCCCGCATTCTGGCAGAATCAAGCAAAATTCCGTTATTGTGTTCGATCATCATGGGCGGAAGGATCCGTTCAAGCTTTTCGTGGATATCCGCTGCGGAAATCGTTGTAAAATCGCAGTTGCTGTTCAAATATTCCTTTATCAATTTATCAAACGCTTCGTGAATGAAACTGCCGCGGTCATTCGCTTTTTCCGTTCGCTGCGGCCGCTCCTTAAGACGCATTCCGAACTGTATCAGATAACGGAACGGACATTGATTGAATGTTTCAAGCCGTGTTGCGGTTCCCATCAGCTGCCTTCCGTAGAGCCGCATGGACGTTTCACTTCCGAGCGCAGCGGGGGAGTTATCATTGAAAAACATTTTATCGAGCATATCGAGACGCGAAAAATAGCTTTCACTGCCAGAAAAATGTGAGTACAGACTGTTCAAGCTTTCATTGATTTCGCCGCTGTCAATCATGTTTCTTATGCCCGATGCAAGTTCGGCAAATGCCGCCGCGTCCGTTTCACCGGCATGGTTTAATGAAGCGGTTGATGTTTGCTTTGCATTGGGAAAGATCCTGCGCAGGCGGCTGATCATCCCGGAAGGTGCGGCGGCGGTTGAACCGATTTCATTGCTGTACGAAAAACGAAGCATGTCCGTTGCTTTTGATATTACTGAATATACACGCAAATTTTCAGAGCCGTTCATGCTTTTTGTGCTGTCCCAAACGGTAATGCCGGCATTTTTCATGCGCAGAAGGTCACTGTCGTTCAGTATTGCATTATCGGCTTTTGCTTTCGGAACAAGCCCCTCATTCATGCCGAGTATCAACAAGAATCTGCACTTTGAAACATGAATTTTATCCATATCACCGATGATTACCTGATCAAGCGTGGTGGGGATAATGCCGATTGAATAGCTCATCAATCCTTCTTCAATGATTGACGAGAACTTGCTTAAACTTATCACCTCGTCAGCAAGAATTGCAAACAATTGATTGAACATTTCTATAATTGTATCATAAATCTGCCGATTTTCGACGGCGGAATCCAACTGCCCCGCTTCGGCAAGCTCTTCACAGTATTGCTGAAGTTTTTCTGCAATACCTAATTTTGTAAGATAGTTAAAAAGCGCTTTGATTCTTGTGCGTGCATCTTTGCCCGTCGAAAGCTCCGCTTTAAGTTCAACCAGGGGTTTTGCAACTGTTCTTCTTGACTCTTCGATGCTTTCATCGATTTCCACATTTAAAAACTCACTCAGCGGCGCATAATCATAAAGCCTGCTTCCGTTCAATCCGAATTTCAGAATATGATTTTCGAGTCTGTCGCATTCGTCATTTGACAGGGTGGTAAGCCCTGTTTTAAAAACGCGAATAAAATCTTCGCTGCGAAAATTCTTTTCCGCGCAGCGGAGCGCGGCAAGCAGCAATTCGGAAATCGGATGGGATGAAATCGGGCGCTTTGAATCCATAAAATAGGGGATTGAATATGCATCAAAAATACGCCGTATTGTTGTTGAATATCCGTCGGGATCGCCAAGCACAACCGCAATATCGCGAAAACGCATACCGACTTTGACGGCGTTCCGAATCGCTTCTGCGGCGGCGCGAACTTCCTGTCGTCGGTCCGATGCGGAGTGAATTTCGATGGAATTCGCTGTTTCGTCGGGATAGGATTCAGAAAAAATTCGGTAGGGAAAAGCGAATAAATTTTTTTCAAGATGAAGAAGCGCACCGGTTTGGGGCAGCATTTTGTCCTGCATTCGAATAACATTTGTTTCGCATTTCATTTCGCCCGCAATTGCCGTTAACTTGCGGTATGCGTCAAAATCCGACTCGAATATCCTTCTGTCGGGTGCACTTCCTGTTATGTCAATTCGAAATGTGATTGTGACCGATGCCGCAACGGAAAACAACACTTTGATTATGCCGATTATCTGCGAATTCAGCATATCCGGCGCATCAATAAAAACGTCCGTACCGACTGCGGAGGAGCGGGGAAGTCGTTCTGTCAGAGAATTCACCAAATCTTCGCCGTCAATATATCTGCCTTCGGTATATTCATTTGTTTTTCTGTAAATCAAGGCGAAATCCGACAGTTTTTCACGCAAGCGCGCAGGAAGATTGTCTGCGGATAATAAATCATCCGGCGTAATCGAAAATCGCTTGCATTTAAGTATTATTTCATCACATTCCTTTGAAAATCCCCTGTGTTTTGAAACGCGTGAAAATGCGGTGAGTTCGCTGCTTGCCTCGTCAACAATGCGGCGGACGAGCATTTGCCGTCCCTGCGAGGACAGAAAGGTTTTTCGGTTTCCCGTTTCGGTCAGTACACGGCGTGCAAGCGTTGTGAACGACAGAACGGATGTGTAAAGAATGCCGCCTCCGATGTATTCGGAAAGCGAACGTTCGGTTTCGAACGTTGCCCTGTCGGGAACTATGAGAACAGAACGTTTTGCTGCTTTTTCGTTGCGGGCAATATGTGAATATATACTGTGTGTTTTTCCCGTTCCGGCGCGTCCGATGATGAAATTGACTTTTGCAGGCATATTTCCCTCCTGTGTGCAAAACTTTGAAAATTATCCACATTTTATTGCGAAACTGTGGATAATTTCGCCCAAAAACGAGCTGACCGCTAAAATCAATAAGTGGTTTGCGAATAACCTCAGAGCGGATTTTTTGCGGCAACACCCGGGCGTCGCGGGTATTTTTTGGGCATTGTTCCGTGTTTTTTTATCAGAACGAGTGAGCGCGCTCCCCATTCAGTGTCAATTTCTCGAATTTCGGCTGTTCCATTAAGGCATTTCAGTGCGGACTCGGCCGCTTTGAGCTCTTCGGCGGCCCCGGGGCCTTTGTACATCAGCGAATATCCTCCGTTTTTCAGAAATGGGAGCGTCCATTCGGCGATTGTGCCGATGTTTGCAACAGCACGGGTCAGCGCAATATCGAATTTTTCGCGCAGTTCAACACTTTGAGCGGCATCCTCGGCGCGCGCATGAACGGCGGAGCAGGGGAGGGACAGTTCCGCGGCGACGTCATTTAAAAAAGCAACGCGTTTATTAAGCGAATCAAGCAGGGTAAGCTCTATATCGGGGCGCATGATAAGCAGCGGGATGCCGGGAAAACCGGCACCAGTGCCGACGTCAATGCATTTTGAACCGTTCGGAATCAGCTTTTCGCCGAGAAGACTGTCGGCAAAATGACGCTGAACAATTCCGAACGGATCGGTAATTGCGGTCAGATTCATTCGGTTGTTGTAATCAATAAGGAGTTCGTAATAGCGAACAAACTGATTCTGACAGTGCTCGTTTGCCTGCGGGATATACTCCCGAATCAGTTTTCTCATAAGCGGGCTGTCGGTTTCAACTTGTTGTTTCATATTTTTTTGTCCTCCGTAACTGTTTCATTTTCGGAATATTCCGTGTTTTGCCCGTTCTGTTTCAGTTTTATCATCAGAACCGCAATATCTGCGGGCGAGACTCCGGAAATTCGGCTTGCCTGACCAAGGTTTGCCGGACGCATTGCCGTCAGTTTCTGGCGCGCTTCAAGGCGAAGACCGTTTATTGACTCATAGTCGAAATCAGGTGGAAGCAGCATGTTTTCCTGATTTTCAAAACGCCGAATATGCTCATTTTGCTTTTCGATGTATCCGCCGTAATGCGCATCAATTTCAATCTGTTTGCGTGCCTCATCGGAAAGCGGCGGCAAATCGGGACAGAGTTCAAGCAGATCGGTGTAGCAGATGTTTTTGCGTTTTAAAAGCGTACCGAGCCGCACTCCGGTGATAACGGGACTTTCATTGCGCGAGGCAAGCAGCAGGTTCAGTGTTTCAGTCGGAGGAACGGTAGCTTCAAGTGCACGTTTTGCAGCTGCAATTTCCTCCTTTTTTCGCATCAAACGCGCATATCGTTCGTTGCTGATAAGCCCTGTTCGCCGTCCGAGTTCGGTAAGCCGCAGATCGGCATTATCCTGCCGCAGAAGCAGGCGGTACTCAGCGCGGCTTGTCATCATTCGGTATGGTTCGTTTGTTCCTTTTGTTGATAAGTCATCCGCAAGCACTCCGATATAGGCATCGGAACGGCGAAGAATAAGCGGCGGTTCCTCGGAAACATACAGCGCAGCATTAATTCCGGCAAGCAGACCCTGTGCCGCTGCTTCCTCATAACCGCTTGAACCGTTCAATTGACCCGCAAAAAACAGTCCCGGAACATCCTTTGCACCGAGTGTCAGAGCAAGTGCGGTCGGGTCGATACAGTCATATTCAATTGCATAGCCGTAACGCATGATTTCACAGTTTTCAAACCCGGGAAGGGTGCGCAGCGACAGCTGCTGAACATCGCGGGGAAGGCTCGTCGAAAAACCCTGAACATACATTTCGTTCGTTTGATTTCCTTCGGGTTCAATAAAAAGCTGATGCCTGTCCTTGTTTGGAAAACGAACGAGCTTATCCTCGATTGACGGACAATAACGCGTTGGAGAGGCGTGTATTTTTCCGCTGAACATCGGCGAGCGTTCAAGGTTATCAAGGATAATCCGGTGTGTTTCGGAGTTCGTATAGGTCAGATAACAGCACTGTTGTTCCTTTTTTTGTTCTTCCGTCAGAAAGGAAAAATGCGGAATCGGAACATCGCCGAACTGCTCTTCCATTTTCGTGAAATCAAGGCTGTTTCTGCTGACGCGCGGGGGAGTCCCTGTTTTGAATCGGCGAAGGTTAAAGCCCAGTTCTTTGAGTGAGCTTGAAAGGCTGTTTGAACGCGCGAGCCCGGAAGGCCCCTGTTCGACGCTTTGCTCTCCGATATGAATCAGGCTGCGCAGATACACACCGGTACAAATTATGACTGCACGGCAGGAGTATTCGGTTCCGCCCGAGCAGACAACTCCGGCAATTTTTCCGTTCTTTTCAATTATTTCGGCGCATTCATCCTGTCTGAGCGTCAGATTGGGTTCGCTTTCAAGCACGTGCTTCATTCGCATATGATAACGATTTTTGTCAATCTGTGCACGAAGCGAATGAACAGCAGCTCCTTTTCCAAGGTTCAGCATACGCATTTGAATAAAAGTTTCATCCGCCGCAAGTCCCATTTCGCCGCCGAGTGCATCAATTTCGCGCACAAGGTGTCCCTTACTCGTTCCGCCGATGGCGGGGTTGCAGGCACAAAGTGCCACGGAATCAAGGTTCAGGCAGAGACACAGTGTTTTTTTGCCCATTCGTGCGGATGCAAGCGCGGCCTCGACGCCTGCGTGGCCTGCTCCCGCAACAATTATATCATAATCACCGGAGTAAAAATTCATAATATTCCTCTTTTCGCTGTCGAAATTGCTGTTCCGATAATGTTTCACGTGAAACAATGCTTTTGTGAAACAGCGGATTTAGACATTTCAACAGTCCTAAAGCTGATTTTTTATCAATTGTGTGTTGTACGGCGGTTCAATTTCAATTGATTTGCCGCATAAGTATTCAAGCCCGTCAAGCTTATTCGGAAAACCGATGCGCGTTGCTGTCAGCCGCAGACCGGCGGGGAAGCTGCGGTTCCCGACACGATCGCCGTATTTGTCGTCTCCGATGATCGGGCAGCCGATATGCGCAAGACTGGCGCGAATCTGGTGCGTTTTACCCGTAATCAGCAGCAGTTCAAGTGTACTCGTTTTGCCGGTCGATGAAAGCAGCCTGTAATCGGTATTCATTTCGAATGAATTTGAAACAGGTTTGGTAAATACCTGAACAAATGCGCGTTCCGAATCCTTTCTGCCGAAAAGCCGCAGGCTCCCCGATGCGGCAGGAGGAGCGCCGAAAACTTCGGCCTGATAAAACTTTTTGATTTTACGCTGACGTATTGCTTCCCCAAGGACGGCAGCTGTTTTCGCGTTTCTTGCAAAAAGCACCAATCCGCTCGTCGGCGCATCAAGGCGGTGCAAAGGATAGACTTTGCCGAATGCGGAATTCAGCCGTGCTTCAAGGGTATCATTGCCGCCATCCTCGACAGTGCATGAGATTCCTGAACTTTTATTAACACAAATCAGGTTATTATCGATATAGGCGCAGCGCACACCGGCCGCAAGCGCGGCACATTCATCGGAGAATTCATCAAATTTTGCTCCGTGAGGTATGCAGGTGAAAGTCATACTTTCGCGCAGGGTAGGGTGTTCGATTGTCAGACTGTAGGCATAGAGCGCAATCTGCTGACCGACACGCGCGGCGCGATTGTAGCGTTGGTCACCGAAAATCGGACAGCCGCTCCACGCCAATTGTGCCCGAATCTGGTGATGCCGACCGGTATGAAGCAGGACATCAAGCAACGTGAAACCATTTTTTGTAACTGTCGAAACATATTCGAGACTTGCGGTTTTTGCGCCGGGTGTGTTCGGCCGAACCACTCTTGATATGTTGTTTTGTTCATCGCGCAGCAAGTCGCATTCAAGTTCCGCACTGCTGCACGGAGAACCTGAAACTATCGCCGCATAACGTTTTTTTGTTTTTCGGTTTTTAAAGCTTTCGGTAAGGCGCGCAGCTGCTTTGCTTGTTCGCGCAAAAACCATTACGCCGCCTACGGGTCGGTCAAGCCGATGAACAAGCCCGAGATAGACCTCGCCGGGTTTGCTGTACTTTTCTTTGATGTACGCTTTAGCGGTCGAAAGCAAATCCTCATCGCCTGATGAATCCGCCTGGACGGGCATGTTCACAGGTTTTTCGCAGACAAGAAGATGGTTGTCCTCATAGATAATTTTAATTTTGTTTTTCATTGCGGTATGCAAAAAATAACGGTGAACTCTATACTTCGCGGTACCATCTGCCCGTGCAGCCGCAGGGGAGGACGAGGCCGCCGTGCGTTATCGGCAAGCCTATCTCCTGTGCGTCGCAGACTCCGCCGAGCCCGTCAAGCGCAGTCGTCAGAACGTTTTTGATTACCGCAGGAGCAAGACCCGTCGTGTATGAGTTGATAAGGAAAAAACCCGCATCGGGACTGAGAAGAGATACGCATTCACGAACCAACGGATAGAGGTTGGCTTCAATGCGCCACATTTCGCCGTCGGGTCCTCTGCCGTAGCTGGGCGGATCCATGAGGATACCTTCGTAGAAACGCCCCCGCCGCTGCTCACGGAGAACAAATTTCATTACATCATCAACGATAAACCGAACAGGTTTGTCGGCAAGTCCTGATTGAGCAAGATTATTTTTTGCCCATGCTACAATACCTTTTGCAGCGTCAACGTGAACAACTTCCGCTCCTGCGGCTGCCAAGGCACATGTTGCGCCGCCTGTGTATGCAAAAAGATTCAGCACGCGGAAGGGGCGGCCGGTTTTTTTTACATATTTATCCACATAATTGTGCATAAAATCCCAGTTAACCGCCTGTTCGGGGAAAAGACCGGTATGCTTAAAACCCGTCGGGCGAACGATGAAACTGAGGTCGCGGTAATTGATGACCCAACTTTCCGGCAATGTGCGATTGAAGTTCCACGCACCGCCGCCTGTTGAAGACCGAATATAATGTGCATCGCAATAGCCGGCGGATTTCATCGGCCAAATTGCCTGCGGATCGGGGCGCAGCAGTATGACTTTGCCCCAGCGTTCGAGTTTTTCGTCATTCCCGGCATCAATTATTTCATAGTCTTTCCAACCATCTGCAAGATACATTCCGATTTCCCCTCAGTTGCCCATAATTCTGTCATAAATGCCCGCAAGCTCGTCTTTGCTGTAGTATTCAATGACTATTTTACCCCTGTTCTCATCGCCGCGAAAGCGTACTTTCGTTCCGAGATGCTCGCGCAGGCTGTCCTGTGCGGATTTCATGTCGGTTGACAGCTTTTCGCGTTTCGGCTGGCGTTTTTCAAGTTTTTTTGCATCCAGTGCATCGGCAACTCGGCGTTCGGTTTCGCGCACGGACCAACCTTCCGCCGCGGCAAGACCGGCGAGTTTAATCATCAGCTCCTCGTCCGGCACTGAGGCAAGCACGCGGCAATGCCCGGCGGATAGCTTGTCTTCAAGCACAAGTGCCTGCAATTCCTCCGGAAGACTGAGCAGGCGAACCGCATTTGCAATGGCGGGGCGGGATTTTCCGAGGCGCTTTGCAACTTCATCCTGCGTCAGGTCATGTTCATCCATAAGTGTTCGGATGGCTGCGGCCTCTTCAAGTGCGTTCAGATTTTCACGCTGAAGATTTTCAATCAGAGATACTTCCAAAACCTGCTGTTCGTCCATTTCGCGGACAATCACGGGAACTTCATTCAGTCCTGCACGGCGTGCGGCACGGAAACGGCGTTCACCTGCAATGATTGAATATCTCTCGCCGACTTTGCGAACGATAATAGGCTGAACGATACCATGCTGCGCTATGCTGTTTGCAAGCTCGACAAGCTTCGCTTCGTCAAACTTTTTTCGAGGCTGATCCGAATTATTATCTATCAGATACACGGACAGAGTGCTGACGGCGGTTTCATTGGGCTCTTCGTATCCGCCGAGAAGTGCATCAAGCCCTTTTCCGAGTCCTTTCATAACGTTAATTTTCTCCGTTTCTCATTATTTTGCATTATCTGTTTAATTGCCGATTATTCATTGTCGCATTCGATAAGCTCTTCCGCAAGGCTGATATAGGCTTTTGCTGCATTGCATTTTGCATCATAGAGCGTTATCGGAAGGCCGAAACTCGGGGCTTCGCCGAGGCGCACGGAACGGGGAATAATCGTTTCATACACCTTATTTCTGAAGAATTTTTTAACTTCGCCTACGACCTGTCCGGACAGATTTGTTCGCTTATCGTACATGGTCATAACAACGCCCTCAACATCAAGCACCGGGTTCAGGTTCATGCGAACCAAACGAACAGTGTTCATAAGTTGAGAAAGTCCCTCCAAAGCGTAGTATTCACACTGAATGGGAACAAGCAGCGTGTCTGCTGCCGTGAGAGCGTTAAGCGTTAACAGACCCAGCGAGGGAGGGCAGTCCGCAAAGATATAATCAAACTCATGCTGAATTCCGCGCAGCGAATTTTTAAGTTTTTGTTCACGCGCCATAAGACTCACAAGCTCAACTTCCGCGCCTGCAAGCTCGATTCGGGACGGGATAACTTTGAGAGTCGGAATTTTTGTGTTTACAATTATTTTTTCGGCATTAACACCGTTGATAAGCATATCGTAGACGCTGTACTCACATGCGTCTTTGTCAATACCAACGCCGCTTGTTGCATTGCCCTGTGGGTCGATGTCAACAAGAAGTACGCGTTTTCCCTGCTGTGCAACGCAGGCAGCAAGATTAACGGCGGTTGTTGTTTTGCCGACGCCGCCTTTTTGATTTGCGATGGCTATGAATTTTGCCATTATGAACCTCCGCACATGTTGTTTTAAGCATATTATACACATTTTTTGCCGGTAATGCAATGCCGAATACGGTTTTTTTTATTGAAATTGTCGGCTTTTTCTCCCGAACTATCGGATTTGCCGATTCGTTATATGCAGCGGTCGGAATGTTTCACGGGAAACAAATGCCTCAAACAGGGCATTGAACGAAAGGAGTGCCGGAAAGGTATGTTTCACGGGAAACATATGTTTCGCAGGGAGCATTTTCGCTTTGTGCAGCGGCATTGTTCGACTGCAAAAAAACGCCGCATAAAGCGACGTTTACGGAGAATGGAATTAAAACAGAAATTATTTAGTTATTATTCCGTTTGCATAGACGGGGACACAGTCCGTTGAGTCCTCCGAAAGACAGTAATCAACATCGCGCTCAAATCCGAGAGAAATCAGACGGGAGCAATGGAACGTTTTGCGCAAATCGAAAGTTCCGCTTTTAAAGCTGTTGTAAAGATGCTCACAGATAAGTGCAATATCCGTAAGCTCGAGTTCGCTGCAAAGCGAACGCAAACGATTGATAATTGCACCGGCAGCGCAAAGATCATCGGCGGAAATCATGCGGTTTGTTCCGGAACAGACAATCAGAATGTCGTCCATGAAACCGGCAGCCTTTCTTGCAGCCGCAGAACAGTTGCTGAGTGCACCGAGAAAAATATGCCGCGCGTTGCGAACTCCGCAGATGGCGGCCGTGCCGTTTGAAGTGCTGATAATGACGGTTTTGCCGCCGACAGTCTCGCGGTTGTATTCGAACGGAGAGTTGCCGACGTTGAATCCGGGCAGAATCATACACCCGCGTTCACCGCCGAGGATACAGTCCTTGATACCGATGCGGTTTGCGTATGCCGTGGCATCGCCCGGTTCGACCGCGGGAATGATTTTTGCGGCGCCGTTGTCAAGCGCGGCGATAATCGCACTTGTGCAGCGGAGAACATCGATAACAATAACCGTGTGTCCGTTCAGCATATTGTCGTACAGTTTGTCTCGATAAGTTATAACATCAATTTTCATCTGAATCACCATCCTTTTCGGAATCGGATACATTATAACATACTTGGGCAGAATTTCAAGTGCCCTGAATGACTTCGGCTGCATTAATCCGTTACATTATTCGAACAAGAAGTATTCCCGAAACAACACCCGCCGTGCAGCCCGCAAGCGCGGCAGGAAGGGCATGACGGGTTTTGGAGATGCCGACGGAACCGCAATACAGAGCCAGTGTGTAGAATATGGTTTCCGTTGAACCGACGCAGACCGAAGCAGCACGGCCGACAAAACTGTCCGCACCGTACCGTGTAAGCGTGTCACCGAGAAGCGCAAGGGAAGCGCTTCCGGAAAAAGGACGAAGCAAAATCAGCGGCGTGAGTTCGGAGGGAATGCCGATTTTTTCGAAAACGGGCGAAAGCCAATTGCCGAGAGCGTCAAGCGCACCGCATCCGCGAAGAAGCGTTATTGCGCCGAGCATTGCGGCAAGGGCGGGCAAAACGCGAAGAAGCGTCGGCACGGCATCGGCCGCACCGCGGATAAAGGCCTCATATGGGTTCACACGGCGAATCAGGGCATATGCAAGCAGCGCAGCAACGAGTATCGGAATCACATATTTCATTTCACACCCGCTCCCGATTCGAAAAATTTGCAGGCAAGAATTGCAGCGGCAGCAGAAAAAACCGAGGAAATAAACGTTGGAAGAACAATGTCATAGGCATTTGCGGATCCGCATGCAATACGAACAGCAATGACACCGGTCGGCATAAGCTCAATTGCAGAGGCATTGAGTGCAAGAAACATGCAGATCGCATTGCTTGCACTCTGCTTATCGGGATTTACGGCGTTAAGGCGCTTCATTGCATCAAGTCCGAAAGGCGTTGCGGCGTTGCCGAGTCCGAAAAAATTCGCCGCAAGGTTCAGCGTCACGGAGGCGGAGGCGTCACCTGCATCGGGCATTAAAAGGCGGAGCGGCTTGTGCATTCGCGCCGCAAGCTTTTCGATAAGTCCTGCTTCTGAAGCAACATTGATAAGCCCCATCCACAACAGATACGCGCCCGCAAGCGATATTGAAAGCTCAACCGCGGAATCCGCGCCCGCAAGCAGACAGTCCAATGCGGTGCTGCCGCTGCCGCCGAAACAGCAAAGAACTATGCCGATAATACAGCTTACTGCAAAAAAGAATCCCATCATGGTAAACTATATGCATGAAAAAAGCCGCATAGCTCAATTCGTTCGAACATGCGGCAAAAAAAGCCGGCTCAGCATTCACATCATTAATTCAATTGCAGCTTATGCAGCTTAATCAATAGAAACAGTTCAGTTCGTTTCTGTTCAATTCATAATCCACGGAGGATTGCAAATCACCGAGCTGATTTACCCATGAATTGACGTTAACGCGAAGCCTGCGGAAACCGAGGCGCTCATAAACATGCTGAGCACGTTTGTTGCGCAGGTTCGTGTCCAAAACGATTTTTGCATAGCCAAGGCGAAAGAGTTCGCTTATCAGCATTGTCAGAAAGATTTTTCCCAGACCCTGTTCCTGTTTTGTAAAGTCGCAAATTTTGATTCCGATTTCGGCAGCGGCGGCAGAGGCGCCGGGCTGTTGTTCGGATTCGTCGGCCTCGGCGGGGACGGTACGATAACTTGCTTCGCCTATCGGCTTTCCGTATTGTTCCAAAATCAGCCTGTGGCACCCGGTGCTGTTTGAAATGTCGGAAGCTATTTTTTCGGCGGTTGTTTTAAGCCCGTTCGGGAAACCTGCGTGCGCCATAATACGCCCGCTGTTCCACCAGGCAGCGAGCTGAACACTGTCCGCAGAGGTCGCATCGCGGATAGTCAGCGATTTATAACGAATATTCATATCAAAAACTCTTATCAAACTTGAGCGGCAGCCGCAGCCGAATGCAGCGCTTAACGCACCGAAAATGCCGCAGCGGCCGAACTGCTTCGGTTTATGCGAAATAACCTTATTGAAATCGGCGGATTATTCCCATTCAACGGCGTCAATGGACACAAGGTATTGCTCCATGAAATCCATATAATCGTCCACAAGGCGCATCAGATAAGTCTGATACCTGCTGAATTTCGACGAAACGGATTTGAGCATATGTTCGTAAACATATTCCTCATCATAGGGCGAATCGTCTTCAGCAATCTTTCTGAGATATTCGTCGTCAATGGCAACAAGCGCAGAGATGATTTCCTCCAGCTGTTCATCGGGAATAAAATCGAAATCTCCCGCGTTGCGGAATTTGCCCGCGATAAAATCTTTTGCGGCAATAATATCGAGTTCCATGTTGTTTTTGTCCTTTCGGTTAGTAAATTCAGTGATCGCCCGGAATGCGGATCGGCGGTCGCGTAAATTTCATTTTTTTGTTTCGCCGCATGTTTTTGCTTCACAAGCTTTGATGCAGCAGGAGGGTCTCTTTTTCGGAGACAGAATAAAGAAGGAGAAAGTGTATTTCATTGCAGTCACCACCTATATTATTAAAATATAATAATTTTTAATTCCGTATATCGATTATCGATCGCGGGCAGCACGCACAACATCCAGCTCAACATCCGGAAGGCGGAGCGCAAGCTTGTCCGCAAAACTGTCTGCGCCGTCCTGCGGAGATGCCCCGAGAACGATAACAGAAACGTTGTGTTCAACGGCAAAATCGACCAATGCATCCATAACGCTGTCGGCACGAAGAATCGTAAGCTCCGCGTTCACGAGCAAGGCGCAGGTGAACAGGTATTCGATTGCATCAGCCTCAAAGGTCGTGTTCATGAAATTGTGTCCCGTCTGTACGCAGTGGACGATGAAAAGCTTTTGATCATCCTTTTTGCGTTTTGCACCGTGGTTAATGAGTCGTTCGCATGAACGCTGGCCGGTCACACAAACCATCACGCCGCCGGAGGAGGGAGCCTCAGTTTGAATATCAGACATAAATAATCCCTGTACAAAACATTAAATTAACGAATCCGCAAACACTTAATCGAATTATCAAGCATCGGGACACGGCTGCCGCCGCGCGGCATCTTTTTCGGAATCGGAAAGCACACTTTGAATCTTGTCCGGCATTTCGCGGGGCGGAAGGGCAAGAGCCTCTGCAACCGCCTCGATTGAGGTGACGGAACAAAAAAGATTCATGAAATGCTTATCGGTAAAACCCTCCGCAACACAACGCTCGAATTGAGCAATCAACGGATCGTAAAACCCGTTGATGTTGACAATAATTACGGGCAGGTTGTGATAGCCGAGCTGTTTCAGCGTCAAAACCTCCAAAAGTTCTTCAAGCGTTCCGAAACCGCCGCTGAGAGCAACAAAAGCATCGCTTCGGCTTTCCATAAGCTGTTTGCGTTCGTGCATTGTTGCGGTTTGAATGCGTTCGGTGCAGTGTTCAAAATAAATCCCCGGAATATTGAGCTTTTCGGGAATTACGCCGATGATCTTTCCGCCTGCGGAATATGCGCCGCGGGCAGCCGCACCCATCAGCCCGGTTCGCCCTGCGCCGAAAACCATACCGTGACCGTCAGATGCAAGACGATGCCCGAGCTTTTCGGCAAATTCGATATAACACTCGGGAATATTGCTGCTTGATGCGCCGAATATGCAAACATTCATTATGATGACACCGGTACTCCGCAGGGTGATGCCCGTATGCGAAGGCCCTTTCGTTTAAGTAATAGATCAATGCGGAAAGCTTTGCCGCACAAGCGGTGCGGTGAAATCCTCTCCGTATACATTATAACATCAAATTCGCGAAAAGGGAAACAAAAAAATTGAAAATTTGCGGGCGAAACGTTGATATTTTTTTCACAAAAACGGGATAAAGTGTAATTTTGTGAAAAAAATAAAGCCGTGCAGGCGGTGAATTGCCGTATAGGCTGAATAGTTTGGGCAGAGTGCGGTCACGATTGAAAAAGACAGAAAAAGATATATTTTGCAAAAAAGGCAAAAATGTGACTTCGGCGGTTGTAATCAGCCCATTTGTTTGCTACAATGGTCAAAACAGAGTAGGTGGCAGTGAGTTGGCAAGTGCCGGGGATACAGGGAGTTGATTCCCGGACGAAAACTCATGTGCGTTCGGCAAATACGAGGCAAAGAATGCTGTGCCGTGCGCAGAATGTTTGTTGCTGTGCTGTCGCCGCATCCCGCTGTTACATAGGCTTTCGGCTTTCGAAAACGGATTCAAAAATTTTGTTTTCACGGCTGCTCCGGGGCGAGCGGCAGGCTGCCGCGCCGGTAACAACGAATGCTCGGTTCAAAACACGGAGGATTCGATTTTTTTATGCAAAAATTAAAACCGGTTGAACAGCAGTTCAACAAAAACAACAGACCTTACAACACAAAAGCACTCTTCAGTCACCCGTTCTGCCCGGAATTCTGGCGCTGCGCGGCAGGCGAATTCAAAAATTGGCGAATGCTTGTTTTTGCTGCCGTCATCATTGCAATGCGCATTGCGGTAAAGGCCGTGAAAATTGTTATCATACCCGGGGCGCTGAATTTCGGCTTTGATTTCATCGTCAACTCGGCGGGTTCAATGATCTACGGCCCGCTTGTGGGCCTTTTGGTAGGCGCGGTAAGCGACACGATCGGAGCGGTTCTTTTCCCGACGGGAGCTTATTTTTTTCCGTTCATCTTTGTCGAAATGCTCAGCAGCTTCATTTTCGGCCTTTTCCTTTATCGCGCAAAGCTGTCAAGCTGGCGCGTAATAGCCTCGCGATTTGCGGTCGTTGTCGTTTGCAACTTCATCGTAAATCCGCTTGTTATGACGCTGTATAATGCGGTCACGGGTGCGGACCCGTACAAATTCATCACGATTGCACGCGTCATTAAGAACGCCGCAATGTTCCCGCTGGAATCCGTTGTGCTTGTGATTTGGCTTGGTGCAATTTCAATGGCACTTTACAAGCTGCATCTGCTTCCCGAAAAGCCGCCGATACTTAAGGTCAGCGCCGGCAACATTGTTGCGCTTGTTTGCGCCGCGGTTATTTCGGCACTGGCAATTTTCGGTTATGTTAAATGGAAAAAATCAAACACAAAGCCGAAGCCGGAATCAACTCCCGCCCCGATAACGGAAACGGCCGCACCGACGGGAGCTGTGCCGAATACGCCGTAAAAAGTGAATATCCGCACGGAAAATAATGCTGTGATCACCTCCGTCCGCTTTCCAACAGCGCGCCCCGTCGGAGGTGATTTTGGTTGTTGATTTTTTATTAAAAATAAAGTATACTGTGCATGAAATCTGCGCTTAAACGTCCGAATCCCGTTCACGGGTCAATTTTGTCGGCGGCGCACAATTTAACGGTGGAAAGGTTGATTTCTCCAAATGAAAAAAAACGTCAGAGCGATTTCACTCGCCCTTGCTGCTCTGCTTCTTGTTTCGGCATGTTTTTGCATTACGGGCTGCAAAAAGCATGAAGTTAAAATGACAGAAAAGAATAACGGACTCTACGACTATGAAGAGGTTCGCCAGATTAACGAAACGCTGCGGATGCCCTACCCGCTCGGCACCAGGGAAGCGGCATTCGGTTCGGAGTTCGAATCCTACGGCGGCATTCCCGACCATGCGGAGATTTTCCGTTCAAAGGATAATCTTGATATTACGTACACTCTGAGCACTCTTGAACTGAAGTACGGAGAACCGGATAAAAACGCGGAGCTTATCGCAACCGGGTTCACGATTCGCGCCGCAAACAAGACCATCATTCGCAATGCGGACGGTTCAACGACGCCGCTGTACACCACCGACCGTGCGGTTCTCGGAATAAGCGTCGGCAACAGCATCGACAAAGCCAAAGAAAAGCTGCTGGAGGCCGGCTATGAACAGATTTATGAGGAAACTCCCGTTGACGACGGTTTGCCGCACAGCCGAGAGTTTTCATTCCGTAAGGGCATAGTCATTGTTTCGTTTGCCGTCGAAACAGAGAATGATATTTCAAGCATACGCGTTTGGATTCCTTACCGCGACAAAGACATTGAAGCGTTGAACAAAAAGAGTCATCTTCCTGCGGATCTCGGATTGTTCTACTCTGTTATGATTAATCCGAATTTTAAATATTCCGGCAAGAACACAACGTCAAGACGCTATGAAAGCGAGGATGGCTGCATTGCGATCATGCGCGGCTTCCCTGATGTTAAGGATGCGGCAATGACGGCGGAGGTCAGCTTTACTTCAACCGAATACGATGCTCTCGGCGTTAAAGTCGGAATGACATCCGAAGAGGCGGAGAGAATCCTCACCGAAGCGGGCTGCACAAAAGATTCGGATGGATTGTACATATTCGGCAATGTTGCCGCAATTCGGCTCACCGTTGAAAACGGCGCCGTTGCAAGGATTGCAGCAACACTGCGCCCTTCAACCAATCTTACGGATACTGCTGTTTCGGGCGAGGAAGCAGCTCCTTCGCCTGTGCTCGATGAAAACGCAAGGAAGGCAAACGACTGAGTTTTCAAAGCGGCGGCTTATTAAATTGAATCAGTAAACAGTGAACGATCCTTCGGTGCGGGTGTGCCGCGGGATCGTTTTTTTGCGGAAAAGGCGAGGATATTAATGTTCAATTGCCCTTAACAGGGAATTCTGCGCCTTTTTTGTCAGTTCAATTTAAACGAAAAAAAACACTTGCATATGTCATGAAAATGTGCTAAAATATCATATATGTAACAGCGGGTGACGAGAGAGATACTGCGGGTCTGCCAAACGCGGTTCTTCCGTGACAGGACAGGCGGCATTGCAGCCCTCCGGCCGTTTATTAAAGAAAAGGAGGCGATCGAATGAATAAAATCATCACTATAGGCAGGGAATTCGGCAGCGGCGGACGTGAGCTTGGGCGAAGGCTTGCAGAAGAGCTTGGAATTGCATACTATGATCGCGAAATAATTGCCGAAATCGCAAAGCGCACGGAGCTTTCGGAGCAATATGTGCAGCAAATTGTTGAACATCGTCCGTTGAATTTGATGCCGATAACAATCGGACACAGCATTTGTCCCGTTCCGCATCCGCTTATGGAGCAGAACCAGGAGATTTATCGTCAGCAGGCACAGATTTTGACGGAAATGAGCCAAAAATCCGACTGTGTGCTTGTCGGCCGCTGCGCGGACTATATTTTAAAAGATAAAAACCCGCTCAAAATCTTTGTTTATGCGGATATGGCAAGCAAAATTGCGCGCTGCCGACTGAAAGCACCCGAAAACGAACATTTAAGCGACCATGAAATGCGCAAACAAATCAAACGAATCGACCGCAACCGCGCAAAATATTATGAGTTCTACACGGGAAGAAAATGGGGAGACAAGCTCAATTACGACCTGTGCATAAACACAACCAACACCGAAATCAAAAAAATAGTTCCGCGAATTGCAAAACTTTTTTGATTTAAAACTCGAAAACGGGAGGCCTCGGTCACTTGACAAAATTGATTCTGCGCAGTTTGAGTTTTGAAAAGACCGAAGCCGTTAAATATCGCCGAGCCGGGGGAACGGACTCAGAACTTCTTTCCCCTCGGCTCTTTTTTGCTTTCGGAGCATGACGCACGCTGCGAACATTGCGAAGCGGGCAGCTTCGGCGCGGTTGACACATATGCGGACAGATGATAGAATTCTGTAAGGAATATTAAAAACATTTCGGCTTTTGCAAAAGGAATTCGGGTTCTTTTTTTAAGCCGATTTAAAACAGCACGGAGGATGAGTCCATGTTTGAAGCTCCCGTACCTATGCCGCGCCTCGCGCCGCAGCCGCCGATATACTTTTGCCCGAAAGCGGCGGGCGAATTGGTGCTTGACGGAAATATTAATAAACCGTTCTGGAATAATGTGCCGTTTACCGAGGATTTTGTTGATATCAGCGGCGGTGACTTTCCGACGCCGCGTTTCCGCACCCGAGCAAAAATCTGCTGGGATGAGCGGAACCTCTATATTGCTGCCCTGCTGGAAGGCAATGAAATCTGGGCAACGATAAAACAGCGCGACAGTGTCATGTATTACGATAATGATTTTGAAGTTTTTATTGACCCGAGCGGATCGACGCATAATTACATGGAACTTGAAATGAATGCGTTCAACACGCAATGGGATTTGCTCCTTACAATGCCGTACAGAAACGGAGGAAGATCCGTCACTGCGTGGAACATGCCCGGGGTTGAAACCGCCTGCATGATTTCCGGAGAGGTAAACAATCCCGCGGCAGACAACAAATTTTGGTCGGTTGAAATTAAAATTCCGTTCGCCGGATTGACGGAAACCTACTCGAAAGAAAAAAACCCTCCCGAACTTGAACGCTGCTATCCTGTGCGCAATGCACCGACGACGGGTGAAGTTTGGCGGATGAATTTCTCGCGCGTGCAATGGACGGTTGACGTTGCCGATGGAAAATATGCAAAACGCACAGGCACGGACGGAAAACCCCTGCCCGAAGATAACTGGGTTTGGGCAGCAACGGGACTTATCGATATACATTACCCGGAAACATGGGCATATGTCTTTTTTACCGAAAACGGTGAAAGCTGCCCGATGCCGGAGGAAGAGAAGATAAAGCTCGAAATGTACAAAATTTATTATGCGCAGCATGAATACTGTCGCCGTTTCGGATGCTTTGCAAAAACGGCGGAGGAAGCGGCGGCCTGCCTTCCGACGGGGTTCGCATACGATGCCGATGCTGCGAAAAAAACAATCGTTGAAACAACATCACGGTATTTTGAACTGAGCCGCAAACTGACGTGCGGAAAAACAATGGTTGTCCAATGCGACGGATTTAATTACATTGAATAAAGGAGAAAAGTATGAAACGGGTTTTCACTGCATCGATGCACCATGAATCAAATTCGTTCAATCCGATTATTGCGGGCGAAAGCGAATTTACGGTCATTCGCGGGGCGGAAATTTTCAACAGATTCAAGGAAAACGATGCCGCAACGGGAATAATCAAGACACTGCTTGCGGCAGGATACGAGGTTGTGCCTTCCGTTTTTACAAGCGCGGTGCCGAACGGTGAGGTTGATATTGATTTTTATAACAAAATTAAAAAAGAGATTATCGAAACCGCTGTTGCGGAAAACAAAAGGCAGCCGCTTGATGCGGCGGCACTTGCATTGCACGGCTCAATGTATATTCACGGTTTGGGCGATGCGGAGGGCTTTCTTCTGGAGGAGCTTCGCGCCGCGCTGCCGGAAATTCCGATTTTCTGTTCGCTCGACACACATACAACAATGACGCAGCGTATGCACGATAATGCCGACGGGTTTGCGGCATTTAAATGCGCACCGCATACGGACAGATACGAAACGGGCGTTAAGGCGGCCGAGATGACGATTGCAGCCCTTGAACGCGGAGTGAAAGCGAAATCCGCTTGGGTGCGCGTTCCTTTCCTTGTTGCGGGCGAAAAATCCTCTTCAACGGTGGAACCCATGCGCTCGCTTGCCGAAAAAACGAGGGCGGCGGAGCGTGAGCCGGGCATTCTTGCGGCATCGTATTTAATGGGTTTTCCGTGGTGCGATAATGAAAACAGCTCTGCCGCAGTGTACGTCACGGCAGAAAATCAGGCTCTTGCGGATGAATGCGCAATTCGCCTTGCCGAGGAGCTGTGGGCGCGCCGCGATGATTTTTGTTTTCAAACGGAAACATATTCCGAAGCGGAAGCTCTGGATGCGGCATTCGAAGGGGTTCGAACCGGCGGTCCGTTTCCGATTTATCTTTCGGATTCGGGAGATAACCCGACAGCAGGTTCAACATCGGACTGTACGGGCTTCCTGCGCCGCATAATGGAAGATCCACGTACCGACGAGCTTGAAACGCCTGTGGTATTCGGCGGAATCTACGACCCGGAAGCAACCCTTCTTTGCAGGGACAAGGTCGGGCAGGAGCTGACGTTGACTTTCGGAGCAAAGTTCGACAGAAGCTCTTCGGTTCCGATTACGGCAAAGGGAACGGTTCTCGCCTATATCAAAGGCTGGAATAAATTTCACGGAGTCGGCGATATTGCTCTTTTCCGCTCATGCGGGGTTGATATTGTGCTGAGCGAAAACCATATCGGTTACGGCTTGCCTGCCGTGTTCGGCGATTTGGGAAGGAACCCTGCCGATATGCAGATTGTGGTATGCAAACTGGGTTATCTCACCGCGCAGCAGGCAGCATATGCAAAACGCAGCATTATGGCACTTTCAAAGGGCAGCACGAACGAGGATTTGACAAGCCTTGATTACAGGCATATTCCGCGTCCGATTTTTCCGCTGGATACGGATTTTTTGTTCGAGCCCGCCGAAAACCTTATTCGCAAAACAAAATAACATGCTCCGGAACGCGAGGAACACAGTGTTTGCGAAATCGGATTTTTTGAACGGAGACGGAAATGAATCGGGAAATTTACGAAAGAACAAGGAAATTCTGCGCGATGCGCTTCGGAATGTTCATCCACTGGGGCCTTTATGCAATTCCCGCAAGGGGCGAATGGGTGATGTCCAATGAAAAAATGAGCGTTCAGCAATACAAAAAATACTTTGATGAGTTTAACCCGACTGATTTTGATGCAAAACGCTGGGCATCGGTTTGCAGGCAGGCGGGAATGAAATACGCTGTTTTGACGGCGAAGCATCACGACGGTTTCTGCCTTTTTGACAGCAAATTGACGGAATATAAATCCACAAACACGCGTTTCGGGCGGGATATTGTGAGTGAGTTTCTGGAAGCATTCCGTGCGGAAGGAATTGCCGTCGGGCTGTATTTTTCGCTGCTTGATTGGAGCCATCCGGATTTCCCGAAATATGCGGACAGGCATCACCCGATGCGCGGCCGCGAAGAATACAGCGGCGAACAAATTGATTTTGACAACTATCTTAACTTCATGCACGGGCAGGTAAAGGAACTCGTTACCGGCTACGGCAAACTTGACCTGCTTTGGTTCGATTTTTCCTATGATGATATGGCGGGCGAAAAATGGCGGGCTTCCGACCTCATTTCAATGGTGCGTAAATATCAGCCGAATGTCTGCATTGACAACAGGCTTGAAGGTTCCGGCGAAAAATACGGAAGCATTGCAACGGCCTCGCCTCTGCCGTACAGCGGAGATTTTGTAAGCCCGGAGCAGATAATTCCGCCGCACGGCATATTCGATGAGCAGGGGGAGCGCGTTCCGTGGGAACTTTGCGCAACGCTGAACGATCACTGGGGTTATTGCGAAAGCGACAAAAACTATAAATCAGCAGCACTCGTAATAAAAAAGCTCGTTGAATGCGTTTCAAAGGGCGGAAACATGATTTTGAACATCGGCCCGGATGCGCGGGGGAATTTCCCCGAAACGGCGGTTGAAGAGCTTCGGAAAGTCGGCGCGTGGCTTTCGAAAAACGGATGCAGCATTTACAACTGCGGACACAGCGAAATCGAAAAACCCGAATGGGGAAGGTATACGGAGCCGCTTGAAATGCGGGAGGATGAACAATTCCGAACGGTTTATGCGCATGTTTTCGAACCGGCCCTCGGTGCGCTGCCGCTTTTCGGGATACGGGCTGATGCGCTTGAGTCGGTGCGGCTTGCGGCAACGGGCAGCGAGCTTCGCCGCGGGGAGGCATGGAATTCGGTGCTGTATCGGGAAACACCGCTTGTAAGTTTCGGCGCAAACCCCGTTTATACTTACGCATTGCCGGATGAAGTTGACACTGTGCTCGTGCTGAAAATCCGAAAAGATACCGGAAATTGAAAACAATAACAAAAACTGGAGAGCGGACAGACAGCCCGCTCCCCGGGAGTGAGCAGGTTGTCATTCCGAATTCTTCGGCGAGCTGCTGCCCGTAGGCAGGTTCGGATACGATTCGCTGAAGCAGAAGAAATAACAGCCCCGTCGTCGGCAATATCAGCGTATTCGCCCGCTATGACCTTATGGGCGATGCCGATGCCGACGGTGCTTTGACGGTGTCCGACGCACTGATGATCCTGCGCCATGCGATGGGTCTTTCGGAACTGCCCGAGAACAGGATCGCACTTTGCGATTTCGACAACAGCGGCGATATCTCCGCAGCCGACGCATTGACGGCAATGAGAAACGCTCTGTAACCGTTATATAACCTGAAAAGGTTACATCAGCCATGCTCAGCTTCACAACGTGAAAAAATCCTCCGCGCACGCCTCCCTTGCATGCGGGGGATTTCTTAAATGTAGGGAATCAGTATCAGCATATAAAAAACGCCTCCCTTGCACGCGGGGGATTTCTTTTTTCTTCGTAATGAAAAATCGGGAATCGGAAGTGAAGAATAAACCATTGCCATGATAAAACCAAGTCGGAAACAAGCGGTCGGCACACCGCAGAGGCACCAGAAAAATATATCATTAATATGTAACAAAAAAACTTGACATGCCCAAATATGTCTCATATAATGTGTACATGAGGGACGGCAGCTGTGGCATACGTTAAACCGTCAGGGTTATATTTCCCTCGAGGCAACAGCATGCAGACATAGCCGTACGGCGTTTCGTTTTGTACCAAGCTTCCGCGTGCCTCAGAAATACATGAAAGGACACTGTGCGGTCTTTTCAAACAATTGACGTTGAAATGAAAACAGAGTTGAATGGAGGAAAAAGACTATGAAGAAACGCATCTTTGCACTTGTGCTCACCGTGTTGTTCATCGTGGCTGCCGTTCCGGTTACAGGCGCTGGGGAAACGCCGGAGGGCTATGACGAGCATGATTATTGGAAAATCCGTAATTTTTTGGAGATTGCGGACGAGAACAATATCAAGAACGGTAACAAGATTTCCGAAAACTATTCCCCTTACGATCCCACCACATGGACCGGTACAGACAGCAACGGCTATTCGACGGAATGCGTATGGACTTCGGACGGACATTTGCGTTCGGTATACTTCCAAGCCTCCGATGTCGTTGGTGAGCTTGACGTGAGCGGATGTACAAAACTGTATACACTTGCCGCTTACGAGAACAGGATCACAGGTTTTGATGTGTCCGGCTGCAACGAACTGTATACTTTAACACTGGACAATAATCAGATTTCCACCGCAAACGTGAGAGACCTTCCGGCTCTTTATATAGCTGCTTTCGACTACAACCTTCTTACAGAGCTGGAATTGCCAAACTGCCCGAATATCGGACTTATAAGCGCACCCGGGAACCGGATAACTTCATTCGATGCACAAATGTACAGAGGAACGCAATTGTACGGTCTGAATCTTTCATATCAGGATTTGAGCGGCGCGCTCGATTGTCATGGCATCGATACTTTGAACTTTCTTTCGGTGGAAGAATGCAGTCTTGATGCAATCAATTTGTCGGGCTGCACCGGCCTTTTGGACATCGTTGTTATGGGTAATAATCTGACCGAACTGGATTTAAGCGAGGCGTCGGCCAGATCCATTGGATGCAATGATAACATGCTTACATCGCTGATTCTTCCTGATAACCTTAATGGAATTGATTCGATATTCTGCCAAAACAACTGTCTCAGCGAGCTTGACATAAGCGGCTGCGGAAACATCTGGACGCTTGCCACATCC
>ENA-UOJC01000350-UOJC01000350.1-human-gut-metagenome-genome-assembly--contig:-C104-NODE-350-length-83291-cov-39.714438_pt1 | contig 83291 bp, 80 predicted proteins | sample MGYA00242339_ERZ723886 | MGnify/ENA metagenome assembly ERZ723886 | reverse complement strand
CATTGATGGAGGATACCAGATTGAATGCCTGAAATACAAATCCGATCTTTCTTCTGCGGAAAACGGCAAGGGCATCTTCCTTCATCCTGTATAAATCTTTCCCTGCTAAAGTAACACTGCCTTTTGTCGGGGTATCCAGCCCGCCCAGCATATGAAGCAATGTACTTTTTCCGGAACCGGATTTTCCGACAATGGCGACAAATTCTCCCTGCCCGATCTGGATATTCACATGATTGACGGCTTTGACCTGATTTTCCCCCGTCCCATAAAATTTGCAAAGCTGCTTGGTTTCTAATATCACGCCCACTCCAATGGCCTCCTTTTCTTAGGGTCTATCTGAAAACCGTCAACATGCCCAAACAGCGGGTCTTTTCCACCTGCTGGGCACCATTTTTTCTTGCAATACGCAGAGTATTCCTGCAAAAAAATGGCTTCATCAGGCGGAAAATCCCTCGCCGCCTCTCATATTCCCGGTTTTCAGATAGACCCTATTTACCAGCATTGTATCAAAGGAACCTTTCATTTCCCTTTCAAAAGAAGAGCAGAAGTCTTACAGATTTGAAAGACTTCTGCTCATCATCTCTACGAAAGTCCATTCTCCGGCAGCTGAATCAAAAAGGTACTTCCTTTTCTGACTTTGCCGGAGGCTACCGTGATTGTCCCACCATGCTGCTCAATAATCTGTCTGGACAGATACAGACCGATGCCAGTTCCGCTCTTTTCGCGGACTTCCGGCGCAGTCCCTCTGTAAAACCGCTGGAATATTTTATGGTATTCACTCTGCGGGATTCCGATTCCCTGATCCTCGATCTCAATTCTCACAAAGCCGGTTCTTTTTTGTAGACGGATCGTGATTTTTGAATGTTCTGGGCTGTATTTGATGGCATTGTCCAAAACGTTAATGATTGCTTCTCCAAGCCAACGTTTATCCTGCATGAGTGCACAATGCTCCAGTGATTCGTCGCAGTCGAAAATAAGTTCTATCCCTTTCTCCGCTGCCTTTGGATACGTTCGGTTTACTGCGGAGATGATCGTATCCATAATGGGAAGTGTTTTCTGATCAAGCTGAATCAAACCTGTCTCCAGTTTGGATATTTCCAGCAGAGACTGCAACAATGTTTCCAATCCGTCCAATGCACTCCGGCAGCGGATGCGAAATTCCTGTTGCTCCGTCTCACTCAGATTGTTCCGCAGCAATATGCTAAAGCAGGTATCCAAGGCTGCAACCGGGGTTTTCAGCTGATGGGAAATGTCGGATACCATTTCCTTTGTGCTTTCCTTCTCCGCTCTGGCTTCCTCTTGCAGCAGCTGGATATGATGTCCGATTGCTTCAAGCTGAAATTTCAGTCTTTCCTGCCCGACATGATCTTCTGTGTCCGGCACTACCTCAAAGTGATTTTCCCGAAATGCAATCAGGATTTGCTCTAGCTGCTCCAATCGTTTCCGACTTTCTTTCGCCTCAGCTTTCTTCCGGTAAAACAGGAACGTTAGCAAAGACAGACATAGCACTGCACTTGTACAGCCGGTTATCATGATATTCTGCCGGAAGCGCACATAAAACGAAGTCCCTTTGTTTTCCCAGTACCCGTATTGCTCTAATAATTGCTTACCTTGTTCATTGGCTTGATGGTCGTTTCCTTTCAGCCATCCTGCGGCAACATCCATGCCGGTGGTCTCTGCGCCCGCCGCAACTTCTGTCAGGATATCCATTTTACATTGATAATCCTGATAATATAAATAGGTGGTAAAGCAGTTCAATACCGCAAAAAAGAGTAGAACCGGCAGCACCAGTGACAAGGCATCAACCCACTTTTTACGATGTCGTTTCGTCACTGACTTACCTCCTGATTCCATATATACCCAAGACCTCTGATATTCTTTATATAGACCGGTGCAGCCGGATTGTCTTCGATTTTCTCACGGAGTCTTCTGATATTGACAGCGATTGTATTTTCATCCACAAAATCCCCTTCCAGATCAAACACGTTTTCTAACAGCTGTGTTTTTGAAAGAATCTGTTTCGGGTTTTGAAGAAAAAAGGACAGCATTTTCAGTTCATTCTTCGTAAGGCTTATTTCTCTTTCCTTTACGAACGCCCTCATCTCTCCGGGGATAAATACGATATCTCCCGAAATCATCTTTCCGGCTTCCGTTTTCTCCTGTCTGCGGCGGAAATGTGCTTCTATTTTCAAAAGAAGTACCGAAAGACTAAACGGCTTTGTAATATAATCATCTGCCCCTGCTTCATATCCCATGACCTGATCCATCTCCTGATCTAGTGCTGTAAGACAAATAATGTATGTATTATAATTGCATCTCATCCACCTTACAAATTCCAGTCCATTCCCATCCGGAAGATTCACATCACAAATGGTAACATCCACATTATTATCACTTGCAATTCTTTTCGCTTTTTTCACTGATTCTGCTGAAAAAACCTCATATCCGGATTTTTTCAGTGAAAAAGTGATTCCACGATTCAAGTTTTCATCGTCCTCAACCACAAGGATATTTGGTATCATTCAAACCACCCTTCCGTCTTAGCGATATATTCATAGCAGCCCGGATAACCTGAGCCATACTCATTGACTTCACCTCCGGGGATTTTCAAAGTAATTATACCTGAGAGCAAGCAGAAATGTCAATTCAGGAGTTACCGGAGAATCGCTCCGGAACTATTGACCCAAGACTGGAAATAACATATAATTGACCTGTACCCGGAAAAGAGGAAGGACGGCTGCTGGATCAGGAGTATTGTATTCAATTTCCTGATGCCTGTTGAAGGTGGGGAAGTGAAAGAATTGTCCTTGGAATCTGATACTACCGACGAGACGGTCTGCCTCTTAACCAGGGAAGCAAATCCGCTGACGGCGGAAGCCGGTAACATTTAACCAAAGCGCGTTCGTAAGAACACGCAAGGCGATATTGCCGCAAAAAGAGATACAAGGAGGAGCTCATATGGAGCGTTTTCGACAGCGATATGGGATCGCTCTGACGAAAAAGAAATTGCAGGAGATCATCCTGATGCTGATGGCCTGGGAGGCGGTGTTTGCCTTTTCCTATCTGGGATACATTGAGCTTCCGGCCATTTCCACCACCACGCTGCACATTCTTGTGATCGTGGCGGCCATGATGCTGGGGGCCCAGGGGAGTGTGCCGGTGGCCTGCGTTTTTGCGGCCACGTCCATGTGGGTCGGCACCTACAGCCCGTCCCAGCTGGATCGGGTATTTTCTCCCTTTGCCAGCGGAATGCCCCTTGGCTCCATCCTGCTGCTATTTGCCCGGGTGCTGTTTGCGGCGGGGGCCGGTTGGCTCTTTGACCTTTCTTTCCGGAAGCCCCGCAGGCATGTCTATCTGGGCATTGGGGTCATTGCCGCTGCCAGCACCTTTCTTCATGGGCTGTGCGTTTTTGCCGCGTTATATTGCGGCTTCCCTATGCTGCGGCAAATGATTTTGAAGAATCTGTTTTCCTATCCCGTATTCCGGGACTGGCTGTCTTATGCCCTGGCGATCATCGCCTGCTGCGGCATCCATTGGATTCTGTCCCGGAAGTCGGTGAAAAACCGCTTGTCGCAGCTATGCGACTGTCCTCCGGCCATGCAGGAGTTCGGAAACCGGAAGCGGCTGATCTATTCGGAAACCGCTGCGGTGGTGGTGGGCATTCTGTGCATCCTGTTCCTGCGAAAGGCCATCTTCAAGGAGCTGTACCTGCAAGGCATAAATGTCAGCGAAAGCCTGCATCACAATATCACCGCCTTTTTGCTGCAAGCCCTGGTGGCTCTGCTGGCGCTCTTTTGCGTTGTCAGTATCCTGCTTCAATGGATTTACGATTATTATACGGCGCAGCAGCTTCGGATGGACAAAAAGCTGATGGAGCAGCGCATGAAAAGCTCCGTAGATCCTCTGACCGGCGTATTCAGCCGACTGGCGTACCATGAATGCCTGGGGCAGTACGCGGATTCCGTTCCGGAGGATCTGACCGTCTTTCTCATGGACATCAACGGCTTAAAGGGTGTCAACGATGCCCTGGGGCACGAGGCGGGAGACGAGCTGATATGCGGCGCTGCCCAATGTATCACCCAGGCGGTGGGAGATCGGGGGAAAATCTTCCGCATCGGCGGGGATGAGTTCGTGGTGCTGGGTCAAATGACCAAGGCCCAGGCCCAGAAAATTCTGGCGGCACTGCAAGGGATTGCGGCGGCCTGGTCCGGGGCGAAGGTAAAGACGCTGAGTATTTCCGCCGGATGTGCCTTTGCCGGCGACCATCCGGATTTTTCCGTGGAGCGGCTTACCAAGGAAGCGGATCTCGCCATGTATGCCCGGAAACAGGAATATTACCGGGCGAAGAAATCGTCATCCGCCACGTCCGTCCCCGGTGGGAGCGGGGCGCGTCCATAAGAAAAAGGGATTTCTGCCATCCGGGCAATTCGCTGCCGGGGCAGAAATCCCTTTTTGCGCGCCCGGTGAGGGCAGGTTCTCTACCCGATTCCTGTCCGATGGGGCAATGCAATCAAAGGAAGCGGTGCTGCCATAACATTCTACCGGGGGATTGCAGAATGAACATTGAGCCGGTGGTTCTCCTGTCACGGCAAACCGCTTCGCCGGTGAATCAAGGCTTGTCTGTCTCCGGCTTCTGCCCCAGCTTTCGCAGGGTCAGATTCTGATAGTGCAGGTACAGCATCCCGAAGGGATTTTTATAATCCGCATGCCAGGGCTTGTTCTTCCCGCAGAAATGCAGCACCGCCGTGTTGTCCATGACCCAGTTCAGGTCGTGACTGCCGGAACTTCGGATCAGGTACTTGGCGTAGTTGCGCACGTCGTAGTTCCAGAGCACGTCCTCCACAGGCAGGGTCTGCTTTCCGTATAGCATGTTGAACACATCCTGATCCGGCAGGATCAGCTCCTTCTCGTGCTCGCCGACACACCGGAACACATCCTCCGCCGTCACCAAACTCCGGGCGGCCTTCAGGTCGATGAGCATCACGCCGGAATTGAAGTATTCATGCTCGGTGTCCAGCCGCCGCTGGTTGATCTCGTTTGCCATTTCGGTCAACCCGGTGTGCGCCGCCGCCGCAAAGACCTTCCCGCCCAGATTTTGCTCCCACAGAGGCCGAAGGGGATTGATGATGAGCATATCCGGATCCAGGTACAGCACCCGCTCCACCTGCCTGGGCAGAATCAGCGGCGAAAGCAGACGGTAGTACATCTCCTTCGGATAGCGCTTGCTGGTAGGGGCGTTCTCAAACAGGGTCGGCTCCACGGCAATGGGAATGAGCTTTGCGCCGAAGGCGGCGCAGAAAGCTTCCAGCTCCGCAAGCTTTCCGCCGGGAATGGCACTGTGGAGCAGATACACCGTCACGTCCTTCTCCCGGGGATTGCTGGCAAAAAAGGAATCCAGCATGACCTTGCAGGGGAGCAGATAGTTTTCATCCAGGGTAAGCAGTAAATTCATGGGAACCTCCTGATCGCTTCTTCCAAAAAGATGCCTTCATTATATGCCAAAACCGGGAACTTCTCAACGGCTTCACAGAAAAGTTACAAACCGCGGGGTTGTCTCGTTAAGAGCCCCTATGGGTCAACATAGCCAAAATATACAATGTCACTGGTGTGGCAATCCCCCGGATAGGCGTAAAACCCAAGATTTCCTAACGTAGATGTTTGAAAATTGGGGGGATTGCCACGCCAGTGTGAGCACTGGCTCGCAATGACACTGTTCTATTTGGGCACTTTGCTATTTTGAGACAGCTCCTCTTTCGCTGTCTCCCCGGCAGCGGGATTCCGTAAAATTCCCGGTGGATATCTTCCCGAATATGACCAAAATCCTGCAAATTTGTGGCTTTTTTCCGATACAAATCCTGGCTGTTGCAAGATAAAACGGTTCCGGAAGCAACACATTTGGAAAAAGTGCAAAAATTTTCGAGAAAATATTTGCATTTTTTTGACGCATATGTTATAATGACCCGGTCACAAATGGATAATTGAATTATGCAATCACATGGGCGAAAATGGTACGTCCATAGACATGGAAAGGGGTAATTGCGAATGTCTCACAAATACGTTTATCTGTTCACCGAGGGCAACGGCAAAATGCGGGAGCTTCTGGGCGGAAAGGGCGCCAATCTGGCGGAAATGACCAACATCGGTCTGCCTGTCCCCCAGGGCTTTACTATTTCTACCGAAGCCTGCACCAAGTACTATGAGGATGGCAAGGCCATCAACCCGGAAATCCAGGCGGAGATCATGCGCTATGTGGACAAGCTGGAGGAAATCACCGGCAAGAAGTTCGGCGATCATGAGAACCCGCTGCTGGTTTCCGTCCGCTCCGGCGCCCGTGCCTCCATGCCCGGCATGATGGATACCATCCTGAACCTGGGTCTGAACGAGGACGTGGTGGCCGTTATGGCCGCCAAGTCCGGCAATCCCCGGTGGGCCTGGGACTGCTACCGCCGGTTCATCCAGATGTACTCCGACGTGGTCATGGAAGTGGGCAAGAAGTATTTCGAGGCTCTCATCGATCAGATGAAGACCAAGAAGGGCGTCACCCAGGACGTGGAGCTGGATGCCGACGACCTGAAGGAGCTGGCTTCCCAGTTCAAGGCCGAGTACAAGTCCAAGCTGGGTGAGGACTTCCCCACCAACCCCAAGGAGCAGCTGATGGGCGCCATCAAGGCCGTGTTCCGCTCCTGGGACAACCCCCGCGCCAACGTCTACCGACGGGACAACGACATCCCCTACTCCTGGGGCACCGCCGTCAACGTGCAGTCCATGGCCTTCGGCAACATGGGCGATGACTGCGGCACCGGCGTTGCCTTTACCCGGAACCCTGCCACCGGCGAGAAGAAGCTCTTCGGCGAGTTCCTGACCAACGCCCAGGGCGAGGACGTGGTGGCCGGTGTCCGGACTCCCATGCCCATCTCCGAAATGGCCGAGAAGTTCCCCGAGGCCTTCGCCCAGTTTACCAAGGTCTGCCAGATTCTGGAAAATCACTATCACGACATGCAGGACATGGAGTTCACCGTGGAAAACGGCAAACTCTACATGCTCCAGACCCGCAACGGCAAGCGTACCGCTCCCGCCGCCCTGAAGATCGCCTGTGACCTGGTGGACGAGGGCATGATCGACGAGAAGCAGGCCGTGGCTATGATCGAGCCCCGTACCCTGGACACCCTGCTGCACCCCCAGTTCGATGCCAAGGCACTGAAGAACGCCCAGCCTGTGGGTCGGGCCCTGGCCGCTTCTCCCGGAGCCGCCTGCGGCAAAATCGTCTTCACCGCCGAGGATGCCAAGACCTGGGCTGACCGGGGCGAGAAGGTGGTTCTGGTTCGTCTGGAAACCTCTCCTGAGGATATCGAGGGCATGATGTGCGCCCAGGGTATCCTGACCGTCCGGGGCGGCATGACCTCCCACGCCGCCGTGGTCGCCCGCGGTATGGGCCGTTGCTGCGTCTCCGGCTGCACCGAGATCAAGATGGACGAGGAGAACAAGTGCTTCGTTCTGGCGGGCAAGACCTACTGCGAAGGCGACTGGCTGAGCCTGGACGGCTCCACCGGCAACATCTATGACGGTCAGATTCCCACCGTGGACGCGGAGATCGCCGGCGAGTTCGGCCGGATCATGGCCTGGGCCGACAAGTACCGCCGCCTGCGGGTGCGTACCAACGCCGATACCCCCAGAGACGCCATCAAGGCTCGCTCCCTGGGCGCAGAAGGCATCGGCCTGTGCCGTACCGAGCACATGTTCTTCGAGGAAGGCAGAATCGCTCCCTTCCGGGAAATGATCTGCTCCGACACCGTGGAGGAGCGGGAGGCCGCTCTGGCGAAGATCGAGCCCATGCAGCAGAGCGACTTCGAGGCTCTGTACGAGGCCATGGAGTCCTACCCTGTCACCATCCGGTTCCTGGATCCTCCCCTCCACGAGTTCGTACCCACCACCGAGGAGGATATTGCGGCGCTGGCTAAGGCTCAGGGCAAGACCGTCCAGCAGATCAAGGACATCATTGCCTCTCTGCACGAGTTCAACCCCATGATGGGTCACCGTGGCTGCCGTCTGGCCGTCACCTATCCGGAGATCGCTGCCATGCAGACCCGGGCCGTCATCAAGGCCGCCCTGGCTGTCAAGGGCCGTCATCCCGACTGGAACCTGGTTCCCGAGATCATGATCCCCCTGACCGGCGACGCCAAGGAGCTGAAGTTCGTCAAGGACGTGGTCATCAAGGCCGCCGATGCCGAGATCGCCGCTGCCGGTATGGATCTCAAGTACGAGGTGGGCACCATGATCGAGATTCCCAGAGCCTGCCTGGTGGCCGATGAGATGGCCAAGGAGGCGGAGTTCTTCTGCTTCGGCACCAACGACCTGACCCAGATGACCTACGGCTTCAGCCGTGACGACGCGGGCAAGTTCCTGGACGCCTACTATGCCCACAAGATCTTCGAGAACGACCCCTTCGCCAAGCTGGATCAGACCGGCGTAGGCGCGCTGATGGAAATGGCCGTCACCAAGGGCAAGGCCACCCGTCCCAGTCTCCACTGCGGCATCTGCGGTGAGCACGGCGGCGACCCGGTGAGCGTGGAGTTCTGCCACCGGATTGGCCTGAACTACGTTTCCTGCTCTCCCTTCCGTGTCCCCATCGCCCGTCTGGCTGCCGCCCAGGCTGCCATCCGCGAACAGCGCCAATAAAAAGTTGACGCAGCAGCGTAGGCAAAACAGCTGATATCAATACGGTCACACAGTCCCTTTGGATTGTGTGACCGTTATTTTTTTTCCCATTTTCAGATAGGCCCTAATTGGAGTTCAGTATGACAATTTTCCGGAGAAATCCGGCGGCATTGGGTACATGCAGCGCAAAAGCAGGTGCCCAAGAGGACACCTGCTTTTGCAAAGGGGGGTAAATGTAAGGAAGTTATCAGATTGCGCCGACCTCGGTATAGACCTTCTCCAGGGAATCGCCTCGGAGCAGGTTCTCCCGAACCCGATCCTCGTCCTTGATGAGAGCCAGAGCCCGGTCAAGAACCTCGTCGATGAGATCCTTGGGGATGATGACAACGCCGTCGATGTCGCCGAAGATATAGTCGCCGGGATGGATGGTCACGCCGTCCATTACCACGGGAATCTGGCACTCGTTGATTTCGCAGCGGCCCTTGGAGGTTCTGGGATTCCGTCCCCGGTAGAACAGGGGGAAATCCATCTGCTTCAGCTCCCGGACATCCCGGGCATAGGCATCCAGCAGCACACCGGCGCCGCCCCGCTGGCGGACGGCAGTGGCGAACAGCTCGCCGAAAACGGCGCAGTTGTACTCGCCCCGGGTCACCAGGACGTAGATCTCGCCCTTGCCCAGCTGGTCAACCACCCGGGTCTGGGCAATCAGGGGGTTCTCCGGCATGGAGTAAACCTGCGTGCCGATGCTGGTGAAGGCCGGTCCGAAGATCACCGTGTCATCGGTCAGACCGTGGATTCCGCCGCCCAGTGCCTGGTTCCGGTAGCCCATACCGTCCAGCACGTCGGAGAGGATTCCGCAGTACAGCTTGCTCTTGATTTCGTTCAGATCGTATTTCATAAGTCCACTTCTCCTTTTGAATACCCGGAAGCCGCTGCCAAAAAGCGACCCGGCTTTCCTATTTTTGAATTCGGGAAGCTTTGACGCAAGGCGCGAGATGGGAGGATTTCCACGGTCTCGGGGATTGCCGCAGAGCTTTCTTACAGAATTCCGAACTTAGCGAAGGCATCGGTGGCGCTCATGCCGCCTTCGATGGCCTGGCGCACCAGCTTTTCTCCGGCGGCCTTTTCCAGTGCCTTTTCCATGACGGGCTCCACGATTTCCTTTGGCACCACCAGCACGCCGTCCACATCGCCGAAAATCAGATCGCCGTCATGGATGGTGACCTGGCCGATCTCGATGGTGCAGCGGTAGTCGCAGACGTAGGTGCGCACGGAGGAATCCTGCGCCCAGCAGCCGGTGCAGAACACCGGGAAATTCTGCTCCAGAACCTGGGGCGTATCCCGGGTGCAGCCGTCAAGCACCGCGCCTACGGCGCCCTTGGTACGGGAAGTGGCGGTGAGCAGCTCCCCCCACAGGGCACTGTTATGGGCGCCGGTGGCCACATAAACCTCCCCCGGACGAAGCTGATCCAGAGACTCGGTCAGATAGCCGAAGGGCTTCTTCGCCGGAGCGTAAATGTCGTTTTCCAGAATGGTGCAGGCCCAGCCCACCAGCTTGTTTCGCTTGTCATCGGCAAAAGTGCCAACCAGATTGGGGGGCACCAGAGCCGTCAGAGGCCGGATGGCCGCAGGCAGGAACTGATGGGTGTAGCCCATCTGATCGAGGATATCGCCCACCACGGGCGTGTAGAGCTTTTCCCGAATCAGGGCAAAGAGTTCTTCGTTGTTTTTCCAGGATGCCATAATGAACTTCCTTCTTTCTTACCGTCCGCCGCCCAGACGATGCTCCACCTGATGGAGCAGTGCCGCGCCGGAGACGCTTTTGACCTTGGACTGGGCGAACCGGGCAAATTCCCGGGATGCCTTGCTGTCGCCGCCTACCCGGATGGTAGTACCCTTGCTGTCCGTCAGGATGAAGGCGGAACCGGTGACCGGCCGCCTGACCTCCACGATATTCTCCCAGGAAATGGCAGTCTGATCGCCGAAGGGGGAATAGGCTACCATCCGGTCGTCAAACAGGACGGTGCACTTGACAAAGGTAAACAGCAGGGTAAAGTCTCCCATCAGGTGGCACAGCAGGCTGAACGCCGCTACGATCCACTGGGACTGGCTGCCGGTGCCTGCCAGGGTGTTATCCATCAGCTTCATCACCGGGAAAGCAAAGCCCAGGGCGATGAGCATAGCCCCAAGCAGGGCGGTGACCCAGGTTTCCCGGACGCAGAGCAGCCCGGTATCCCGGCAGTGCTTTTTGACGATTACGCCGATGGCGGCGGCCAGCAGTACCGCCCCTGCCGCCAGGGACAGAAATAACATCCAATTACTCATGGGCTTCCTCCTCGGCAAACTGCCGGAGCTGGGTAAAGAGCCGCTGAGCCTCCGGGGTGGCCTGAGGCAGCAGCATCAGCACATCGTACACATAGGGGCTGTGGGAAAGGCGCAGCATTTCCCGGGCGAAGGCCATGGCAGCCACTTCTTCCAGGGACACCAGTCGGCTTCGCCGCTCCCAGGGGCCGATTTTCTGGAGCCGGATGTGCTTGCGATTGGTGTAAAGCTCCGGCTGCCGGTGCTGGAGCACATGGCACAGCTCATGGGCAAGGAGCATTTCGCAAATGTCCACGTCGCCCAGAAATTCCACACCGCCGCTTTCCTGAATCAGGGAGCGGGTAGCGGCGGCGTTGTCCGTATAGACCTGAATCCGGTCGGGCTCAAAATAGCAGGCGAAGGTCACAAGGCCGTTTCCTTCCGGCATGGCCGGCCATTCCAGCTTTACGTTCAGCTTTTCCGCCAGCTCCCGGCAGGAGATATCGCCCCAATCTTTGCGAACCTGTCGTGCCATTTCCACGCCGCAGGAATCGGAGGCGTGGAAATGGTTGGCGTAATCTTCGGATGTGACGAGCCTTCGCAAAGGCTCCCGGGAGTGGGCGTAGGCAATCCAGACGGACTCCGGAAAGCTGGCTAATTCCCGGCACCAATCGGCAATCATTACAGAATTTCCGTCCGGGAGGCAACCAGCAGGATGCCCTCGTCGGGGTCAGCCTCCAGGAACTCGGAGCGCATGACCATCATCAGCTGCTCCAGGTTCAAAGAGCTGGTGAAGTCCAGCACCTTGCCGCCGATGCACAGGAAGAAATCGGGGGTTCTGGCCATTTCGTTCTTGTAGTACAGGGTCTTCTCCCACATTTCGGTGACGACCTTCTCCCAGTCCTTGGCCAGGCAGCTTTCCGCGATGGCGTCGCCGCACTGAGCCTTCACGAAGCCCCGGTGGTCAACGATGCGCACATTGTGCTTCTCGCCGTTCTGGTGGCCGAAGATGTAGAACACGTCGTTGGACACCAGATCCTCCACGTCCTTCTCCTCGCAGCGCATGGAGTTGGCGGCTAGTTTCCGGGCCTCGTGGATGTCGCAGCGCAGCTTCAGGTCGGTGGCCTGAACCTCGTTGGAGCCCATGGCAATGGCAGTGACCTTGGAGGTCTGGTTGTCGATCTCGATCTGCACCTCGATGGTATCGGGCACGGCACCGTTCTTGATGGCCATTTCCTTGGCTTCCTTCTTGATCTGACGGATGTCCTCGGTGGTGGGGTTGGGGATGACACGCTCCACCACGTCCCGGATCATGGCCAGCGCCACACCGATGGAGGAAATGACCTCGGCGTGCTTGGCCAGGGAGTAGCGCATGTTCAGCTGCTCGGCGGAGTAGGGAAGCAGCGCGCTGGCGCCGCCGCCGCAGCCAACCAGGTCGATCTGATCCCGGTCGATCTTATACTTCTCGGCGAACTTCAGGATGATGGGCTCGATGTGCTCGTAGGCCTTGTGCAGGATCTGACGGCAGCACTCCTCCACGGACACGCCCACATAGTCGGCCAGAGGCTGGATGCACTTCCGGGCGGACTCCACGTAGCCCCGGGAGTAGTCGCCCTCCTTGACGTAGCCCAGCACGTTGGCGGCGCAGGAGTTGGTGATGGTCACCCGCTTGCCGCTCTTGAGCTTGATGCGGACGTAGTCGGCGGGGTCGCCCTCCTTGGGGGAGAAGAACTCCAGCTCCGGCTCCTCAATCTCCTCCGGAGGGGTGTAAACGGCGTAGCCCAGACCCGCGATGTGGGCGGAACGGGGGCCAACGTCCAGAATCTGCTTGTTGCCGGCACGAACCATGGAGCCGCCGGCCACGCCCTGAACCTTCACGTCCAGGGAGTTGACGTAGGTGTCGTGACCGCCCACGGAGGCGTACTCCACGCCGGGACGGCCGTTCTTGATGACGCCGATGTTGGTGGTGGTGCCGCCCACCTCAAAGTAGATGCCGTTGGAGGCGCGCAGGTACATCAGCGCGCCCATGACGGAAGCGGCAGGGCCGGAGAGCATGGTCAGCACGGGACGCTTCTTCATTTCGTTGATATCCATAACGCCGCCGTCGCCGCGCATGATCATCAGAGGCACGTCCACGCCCGCGGAGCGGACGGCACTTTCGGTGCAGTTGGCGGTGTTCATCATCTTGGGCAGAATGGAGCCGTTGATGGCGGCGGTGCGGGTCCGGCGGGTCAGTCCGTAGAGCTTGGAAATATCGGAGGCAACGGAAGCCATGAGCCCCCGGCGGTCGGCCTCGGCCTTCACCAGCATTTCGTGCTCGATGGAGTCCACGCCAAAGGCCTCGGAGGCGGCGATGACGGTAGCCCCGTCGTCCACCAGCTTCTGGACGTGCTCCCGGACGGTTTCCTCATTGACCTGCTTGCTCTTCAGGTAAGTGTGGGTAGTGTGGATATAACGGCCGCTGTCGAGCAGAATGTCACCCACCTTGGTCTGGCTCTTGGCGAGCATACCGCTGATGCCGCCGCCGCCCATGGCCAGAATGCCCACCTTGGCCACGTCACCCTCGATCAGGGCGTTGGTAGCCTGGGTGGTGGAGTGGGCGATGAAGACCACGTCCTCGGGGGCGATGCCGTTTTCGCTCAGGCAGTTCTGGAAGCACTTGATGACGCCCGCGGCGACACCCAGCTCGTCGTCGTGACTGGTCATGACGATGGACTCGCCGACGATCTCATTGGTCTCATTGTCCAGGGCCACGGCCTTGGTGTGGGTGCCGCCAACGTCAATGCCGACGCGAACCTTGCGATGATTGCTCATGGATGTTCCTCCTAAAATAAATGACAAGTTTCAATTTTAATTTTTTATGGAAATAAAACGTTGATTTTACCGTGACAGACTGTCGAAAAACCATGTCATTGCGAGGCAGTGCGCACACTGCCTCGCAATCCCCCGAATTTTCAAACATTTTAGATCCTAAACCAGTGGCTTTTACTTCTATCCGGGGGATTCCCACACCACTATGCGATATATTACGGTATGATTGCCACTGGCAATCATCACTATTTTAATTCGCTGCGCGGAGCACCACTGGTTCGGAATGACAACGTATATTGAGGGCTTTTTTGACACGCTGAAACGGTGATTTCACCGTAAATTTTCAGATTCATGGGAAAGGCGCAGGCAGGATAGGAGCCTGTAGGAAGCGGTCGCTTCCTACAGGCGGGGAGTATAAGAATATTGTCAGTCAGAAAAAGGCATTTTACATCGCGAACATGACGTAGGCGACCATCTCCAGGATGAAGGCGCAGATCAGGCCGAAGGGCAGAGTGGTCTTCATGAAGTCCTTCACGCTGACCTGGGTGTAGCCGATGGCCCACATGTTCCAGGACTGGGTGGGGCAGATGTTGGTGTTGATGGTGCAGCAGGGGATGTAGAACAGGGGGTACAGCACTGCCAGAGGCCAGCCGGTGGCTTCGGCCACGATGACAAACAGAGCCATGCCGGCGCCCCAGATGGTCAGAGGACCACGGTACATAGCCAGGACGGAGAACAGACCGAACAGCAGGAACATCAGGAACATGCTGTTGGGCAGGATGGGAGCCAGGATGGGAGCCAGCAGACCCTTGATCATGCCGGCGGACTTGCAGAACATCTGCAGGAACATCAGGAAGCCCAGAACCAGACCCACGTCGGACACGCCGTCGTGGAAGGTCTTCTGCACCAGGTCGGCGATCTTAGACCAGCTCTTGCAGTTGCCGGTGGTAACGAGAGCGAAGATAACCGCCAGCAGGATGCCGGGGATCATGCTGACCTTCAGCACAATGGCCAGCACCACGGGCAGGATGGGGGTCAGCATGGCGATGGCGGGCACGTTCTTGCCGGTGTCCACGGAAGCGGCGGCCCAGGCGTGGGCCTTGTTCTTCTTCATGTTCAGCATGACCATGATGACGATGCTCAGGAAGTGGATGGCGAAGGCCACGGCGGCGAAGGCGTACCACTCGCTGCCGATGGCGTACTTCTCCTCACCGATGGCCATGGCACCGGCAGCCTGGTTCAGCAGGGACTGGTTGAAGTACAGACCGCAGCCGACGGACATGCAGAAGGAGCCGGCAGCCAGGGGCTTGGGGATGCCCAGAGACAGCATGATGGGGAACACGATAACGCCGATGGCGACCACGGCGCCGGGGCCGTAGGAGGTGGTGAAGATCAGCGCGGTGACCAGGTTCAGCAGGATGCAGGTCAGGCCGGGCTTGTCGCCGCCCAGCTCAACGGCATTGCGGATGATGGTGCCGGCGATGCCGGTCTCCACCAGGATGCGGCCGAACCAGGAGCCGAAGATGATGTACACGGCGGTGGGGCCGAAGCCGGTGGGGCCGCCGTCAAAAATGGTGGTGTTAATGTCCGTCCAGGTAACGGTTCCGCCCAGAACGCCGATTCCGGACCACAGAAGTGCCATAACGAACAGACCCAGCATCAGGTTGCCGCCCCGAGCGGCATAGTAGATGAATGCCAGGAAGGTAATCAGAAGAATAATGCCGAGGATGGTTTGCATAAGAAGTTGTCCTCCCTTTCAAAATTTCAAAGAGATTTTGCCGTTTGTCTGACTCGATGAATATCCCGAATGCTTCCCCTTTCTCCTTTCCCTTGGAATCGGGTGCGGGAACACCCGATTCGCCTTACCTTATGTTTATCGGTTTCATAGTACGAAACCCCGTGACCGATAAACATACCGTAAAATACCGACCCATGTCAGGCGGAGATTGTGGGTTTGACCAAAAACCCGAAAAGGCCCTCCTGATGTTTGTGTATTTCGTTGGAATTACTTTAACATACTGTGAATGGATGTGCAACAGGAAATCCATCGATTTCCGAAAATTCGGCATGTCGTACAATACGAAATCGGTACACATTAAGCACATTTCACAAAAAACGCTCGCCGGGGCGGGATTTGCGGAATTCCTATTGACTTTAGAATTTAACCTTTGTTATAATTGTGCTAAATCCAGGGTTTATCCTCCATTTTTGAAAGGAAACGGAACTTTTCAGACAGGAAACAATATATAATATATAATGAAGAAAACGGATAATAGCAGAAAGAACGTTACCATTGGGGACATCGCCAAGGCTGCCGGTGTTTCCAGGACAACGGTTTCACGATTTCTGAACGGAAAGTTCTCCATGATGAGCGAGGACACCCGTTCCCGCATCGAAACGGTAATCCGGATGTCCAACTATCATCCCAATTCCCTGGCCCAGTCCCTGCGAGGCCGCAACTCCATGCAGATCGGCGTGGTGGTCTCCGACATTTCCAGTCCCTTCTGCTCCAGCATGGTTCGCGGGGTGGGACATACCCTGCTGGAAGCGGGCTATGTGCCCCTGATCGTGGACAGCAAGGACAACCTGGAGCTGGAGGAGCATTTGATTCAGACCCTTCTGTGCCGCCGGGTGGACGGGCTCATCGTCAACACCGCAAGTTATGTAAACCCAAGCCTCATCCGGGTGGCCTGCGACGGCGTGCCGGTGGTGCTCTGCGACCGGTATGTCAGCGATTTCCGCTTTCCCTTCGTAGGCAGTCAGCATTTCAGCGTCATGCCCAAGCTTGTCAGCCATCTGAAGGAGGAAGGCTTCTGCAAGGTGGCTTTCTTTACCCAGGAATATCACACCAACTCCGCCCGGTTCAATCGGCGCAACGCCTATCTGCAAAGCGTGGGAGAAATTTTCCCGGAGGAAAACGGAGAGGCTCTGACCTATGTGCTGGATTTGAGCGACAACAAGAATACCGCCCGGTGCATCCGGAATCTGCTGGATTCCTGCGCGCCCGGGGAGGTTCCCGCCATCATCGCCGTCAATTCCGTGACCTGTTCCCATATTTCCGGGGTTCTGGACACCATGGGACTGGAAACCCCCGGGGATCTGGGGCTGTGCGGCCCCGACGACTGGGGCTGGGATTCCCAGTTCTCCATTTCCCCCATGCAGTCGGCAAAGCTCACCGCCTTCAATATCCGTCCCGGGGAGATCGGCTCCATCGCCGCCCAGACCCTGATTCAGCTGATCCGGGAGCCGGAGACGGAGAAGCAGGAGATTCTGCTTCCCATGGAGCTGGTGATCCGCAAATCCACCCAGCTGCGCCAGTGGCGGGAAAATCACAGATAAGTATATCCGCGCCCCAAACGGACGCATAAATTATAGGAGGTTCATAAAATGGATGTTCTGAAGAGACTGGCCGACTCCGTTGTCGTCCCTGTTGTTGTTCTGGAGAAGGCGGAGGACGCCATCCCCACCGCCAACGCCATGCTGGCAGGCGGAATCGATACCATGGAGATCACCTTCCGCACGGCCTGCGCCGCCGATGCCATCAAGGCGGTGGCCGATCACTGCCCCGACATGCTGGTAGGTGCCGGTACGGTTCTGAACCTGGAGCAGGCCAAGCTGGCTGTCTCCATGGGTGCCAAGTTCATCGTCTCCCCCGGCTTCAGCGAGGAGGTCGTGGCCTGGTGCGTGGAGAACGGCATTGCCGTGGCTCCCGGCTGCGTGACCCCCAGCGAGATCATGTCCGCCAAGAAGTACGGCCTGAAGATGGTCAAGTTCTTCCCCGCCAACGTCTACGGCGGTCTGACCGCCCTGAAGAATCTGGCGGCTCCCTTCGGCGATATGAAGTTCCTGCCCACCGGCGGCGTGAACGCCGACAACGTAGGCGATTTCATCTCCGCTCCCTTCATCCACGCCGTGGGCGGCAGCTGGGTCTGCCCCAAGGCCGAGATTGCCGCCGGCAACTGGGAGAAGATCACGAACCTGTGCCGGGAGGCCCGGAAGGCCGCTCTGGGCTTCGAGGTGGTTCATGTGGGCATCAACATGCCCGACGCCGAGGCCGCGCTGTCTCTGGCAGGCGAGCTGAACAAGGCCTTTGATATGCCCGTGAAGGACGGCAACAGCTCCGTGTTCGCCTCCTCCGGCGTGGAGATCATGAAGAGCCCCTATCTCGGCACCAACGGCCACATTGCCATCCGCACCAACAACATCAACCTGGCCGTTTCCGTCCTGGAGCGGAAGGGCTACGCGGTTCTGGCCGATTCCGCCAAGTACAAGAACGGCAAGCTGGTTGCCGTGTATCTGGCAGGCGAGTTCGGCGGCTTTGCCCTGCACCTGCTGCAAAAGTAATTACCATACGGGAGGAACGAAAAAATGGGAAAAATTGTCACCTTCGGTGAGCTGATGCTGCGGCTTCAGCCCTACAACTACGAGCGTTTTGTCCAGTGCGACCATGTGGAATTCACCTTCGGCGGCGGCGAGGCCAATGTGGCCGTGTCCCTGGCCAACTACGGCATGGACGTAGCCTACGTCACCAAGCTGCCCACCCACGCCATCGGTCAGGCTGCCGTCAACTCTCTGCGCCGGTACGGCGTGGATACCTCCAAGATCGTCCGGGGCGGCAACCGGGTCGGCATCTATTTCAATGAGAAGGGTGCTTCTCAGCGCGGCTCCGTGTGCATCTATGACCGGGCCCATTCCGCTATCCAGGAGTCCGTTCCCGCCGACTTCGACTGGGACAAGATCTTCGAGGGCGTGGAGTGGTTCCACTTCACCGGCATCACCCCCGCTCTGGGCGAAAATCTGGTGGAGACCTGCCGCCAGGCCTGCAAGGCCGCCAAGGCTCGGGGCATCAAGATTTCCTGCGACCTGAACTACCGGGGCAAGCTCTGGACCCGGGAGCAGGCTCGTGCCGCCATGACCGATCTGTGCCAGTATGTGGACGTGTGCATCTCCAACGAGGAGGACGCCAAGGACGTCTTCGGCATCGAGGCGGAGGCCACCGACATCTACGGCGGCAAGCTGAATCACGAGGGCTACAAGAGCGTCGCCCGGCAGCTGGCGGACAAGTTCGGCTTTGAGATGGTCGCCATCACCCTCCGGGAAAGCCACTCCGCCTTTGACAACGGCTGGTCTGCCATGCTGTACAACGTGGCCAAGGACGAGTACTGCTTCTCCAAGAAGTACGACCTGCACATCATCGACCGGGTCGGCGGCGGCGACAGCTTCGGCGGCGGCCTGATCTACTCCCTGATGAACGGTAAGGATACCCAGGCGGCTGTGGAGTTCGCGGTTGCGGCTTCCGCCCTGAAGCACTCCATCGAGGGCGACTACAACATGGTCACCCTGGCGGAAGTGGAGAAGCTGGCCGGCGGCGACGGTTCCGGCAGAATCCAGAGATAATCCCCCCTTTCCATAAAACGGCGGCACCGGGAAACCGGTGCCGCTGTTTTGCGTATTGTGGTGGAAAATCTACCGAAAAAGAACGCAGGGGCAGCCATCGGCCGTCCACGGCTCCCCTTTACGCAAGGGGGGTGGCACGGCACAGCCGTGCCGGATGAGGGCCTTGCCTCTCCCTATGGGAGAGGTGCCGGAGGCGGAGAGGGCGTTTTTACCCTCTCAGTCACTTCGTGACAGCTCCCCCAGAGTGGGAGCCAAGGGGGACGGATTGTGCCCGGAGGGAATCCCCAGGGGAGCGCCAAAGGCTCCCCTTGCTGACCAAGGGCAGAAAGCAACGGCTCCCCTTGCTGATCAAGGGGAGCTGCCCCAGTGCGCACACTGGGGCTGAGGGGATCAGAACTTCCATCTTTCCGGGCATTGTCAACAATCGCGCCTTTACAATCCCTCAGTCACAGCCTTCCGTGAGACGGCTGTGCCAGCTCCCTTTGCACAAGGGAGCCGGGGGTGCTCCCGCACCAGTGCGTTTTTCGGCGGCTCCCGGCTATTTTAGGCAGCTGGAACACGGGGTATACCCGGCGTCAATGGCTGCCTGATAGGAGGAAAATTCCACGGAATTCTTCTCGGCGGGCAGGTTGGCACAGTCCGGGGAATGGAATTTCTTGGACTTTTGGTTGCCGATAAACACTGTTTGAGCCGCCGTCTCGGCGTTTTCCGGGTTTTCCGACTGGTTCTCCCAGGTGAAGGTGACGGTCTTCCCATCGGACACTGCCTGAATGGTGCCCAGCTCATCGGTGCGCAGAATCACCGTCCCCGCCTGCCGGAGCCGGGACAGAGGCTCGGCGTGGGGATGGCCGTAGGAATTGTCCTTGCCCAGACTGATGACCCCGTAGTCCGGCATGACCTCATTCAGGAATCGATAGCCTGTGGAAGTATTGGAGCAGTGGTGACCCACCTTGAGCACATCCGCCTTCCAGTCCATTTTATCTCCCCAATAGTCCAGCATATCGTTTTCCGCTTCCGTCTCCATGTCCCCGGTGAAGAGAAACACGGTGCTTCCGAAGGCAACGCGCATAACGATGGAGGTGTTGTTGGGCTCGGCGTAGGATTTTACCGGCCCCACCACCGTCACCTGGGCATCCCCCAGGGAAAATCCGTCGCCGGGGGCGGGGATGGTGATTTCCAGCCCCTGCTGATCGGTATAGTAGACGAATTTATCGAAGATTTTGGAGGAATAGGTGCGGGTGGGAGCGTAAACCGCTTTGGTAGGGTACACCGCCAGCACCGCGGGCAGGCCGCCCACATGATCCTCATGGGCGTGGGTGCACACCACCGCCGCCAGCTCCCGGACACCCTGCTGCTCAAGATACGACACCACCAGCTGGCTGTCCTCCCGGTTGCCTCCGTCGATGAGCATGAACTCGCCCCCGCATTCCAGCAGGGCGCAGTCCGCCTGGCCTACATCAAGAAAAGAAACGGTCAGGCTCTCCCCGGCTGTCTCAATCGGAGCCGGAAGCGTCTGGGCGCAGCCGCCCAGCAGTACCGACAGGGCGAGTACCAGGGAAAAAAGCTTGGTTTTCAGATTCATAATATCTGTTTATCTGTCCTTCTTGCAAGAATCGATTTTTCGGCGAAGGCCAGCAGCGCCTGCCGCTCGTTGGGAAGCCGCTGCTCCAGAACCTCCCCCAGCAGGGCGTTCAGGCAGGTGCCGATGGCCCGGCCGGAAAAGCCCAGAGCCATCAGATCGCTGCCGTTGACGGCCAGGTCTTTCAGGCTCAGGCAGAGGTGCTCCGCCTCCAATTTGTGAAGCATTTCCTCGGTCTGGGCGAAAAGGGCGCTGCCGTCGTCCTCGCCGGTACCCTTGCTGCCCATGTCCGCCTTCTGCAAGGTCAGCAGCTCGTAAAGGAAGGGAAAGCCCAGCTTCGCCGCCTGCCGCCGGAGGAATTTTTCCTCCGGCAGGAGCCGGGTCATGTGCTTTTCGATGAGCAGCACCGCCGCCTCCCGAAGGGCGGTGGGGGCTTTCAGACGGCGCAGAACGGCATCGGCAATCCGGGCGCTTTCCTTGGCGTGGCCGTAGAAATGCCCCCGGCCGGTGGCGTCCCGGGTGAAGGTGGTGATTTTCCCCGTGTCGTGGAGCAGCGCTGCCCAGCGCATCACCGGCTCCGCCGGAACCCCCGCCACCACATGGGCGGTGTGGGTGAACAGGTCGTAGGCGTGGTGAGGGCTGTGCTGGTCAAAGCCGATCATGGGAGCAAGCTCCGGAATGGCCGCCCCCAGAATGGGGGCAAACCGGCGCAGATCCTCCACGTTTGCCACGAGAAGATATTTCCCCAGCTCCTCAAAAACCCGCTCCCTGGCCAGGCTGTCCAGAAGATGAGACTCCGAAACCATGGCATTCAGGGTGTTTTCCTCCGGGGTCAGGCCGTATTTGGCCGAAAACCGCACCCCCCGGAGAATCCGCAGGGCATCCTCCCGGAACCGGGTCTCCGGGTTGCCCACCGCCCGGAGAATGTGATTTTGCAGATCGGCCTGTCCCCCGAAGGGGTCGGCAAAGCCCCGGGTGGGAGAATAGGCCATGGCGTTGACGGTAAAATCCCGGCGGGCAAGGTCGCCCTCGATGTCCGGCACAAATTTCACCCAGTCCGGGTGACGGCTGTCCCGGTAGCCCCCTTCTGTGCGGAAGGTGGTGATCTCCACCTTTCCCTCCGGGGTGACGACGGTGACGGTTCCGTGCTTTTCCCCCGCCAGCACCAGACGATAGTCCCGGAAGACGGCCTTGGTCTGCTCCGGCAAGGCGTTGGTGCACAGGTCGTAGTCCTGGGGGGAAAGACCCAACAGGCTGTCCCGGACGCAGCCGCCCACGGCGTAGGCGGCAAAACCGGCGTTTTCCAGAGCCGAGATACATTTTTGAATCAAATCAGGCAGATACATGGATTACTTCCCATCGGTCAACGCCCACAGGGCGCACAGGGCATACAAAACGGTAAATTTGGGGGAACCGGGAATGGCGGCAAGGCAGAAATAGACGGCGCACAGGCCGGAAAAAATCCGGGTTCTGGGCTTGCCCAGGGAAACCTTCCGGGCGGCATCGCAATAGCTGAAAAAGGTAAGGGACAGGCTCGCCAGCAGGTCAAACAGGTACTTTTGCAGCTGGGGCTGACTGCTCCAGCCCCGGTAGTTGTCCACCAGGTGCAAAAGGAAAAAAACGCAGACGGCCAGCGGCAGCAGGAAGGGGACTTTGCGCTTTTTCAGGGTGCACGCGCCCTGGACAATCAGGCAGATTCCGGCAAGCAGTCCCATAATTTTCCACAGGCTGGCCACAGGCCCGGCCATCTGACCGGAATTTCCCAGAGCGGTAAGGAAAATGCCCAGGCCGCCGAGCATTTGTCCTGGGGCGGCAAGGCTTTTCCCTTTCCCTGCCCAGCCCCGGCGGGCGGCAAGGGCGAACAGCACCAGGCACAGGCCGGTGAGCAGCCAGACGCAAAGCTCCGCGTAGGTTCCGGTTTCCAGCAGGCCCAGGGCATCCGTATGGTTTCGGAACAGCGTCCACCGGGCCCCGGCACAGACAAGGCCCAGAAAAAGGGCCAGAAGCGGCAGATATTTCCCATTTTTCACAGGTCAGTCCTCCAAACATCCAGCGTTTTCTCAGGATACAGGCATTATACCAGTTGATTGTCCCAATTTCCAGCCCTTTGTGAAAAAACTCTTTGTGGAGTATTTGGCCTTGTTTCAGGGTGGGTTTCCGGGTATAATGAGAAAAATGGGTGGGAATGGGAATATACGGCTGCGCGCTGCGATAGAGGTTGTCATTGCGAACCAGTGACCGATGTCACTGGTGTGGCAATCCGTTCCCCAAGCCTTCCCCCGCGGGGAAGGTGGCTCGCGCGTCCCCCGCAAGCGCGAGACGGATGAGGGCCACTTGCCTCTCCCTATGGGAGAGGTGCCCCGGTATGGGCGGAGAGGGCTTGTTTTACCCTCTCAGTCACTTCGTGACAGCTCCCCCAGAGTGGGAGCCAAGGGGTTACGGATTGCCACACCAGTGTGAGCACTGGTTCGCAATGACATGCATTATACGATAGAACACATTTGGAGGAAAACTATGCTCTTGAAAACCATTGCCGGGGTATCCCTGGTGCTTGCCTGTATTTTATATGTGTGCCTGGACTGGGCGATCTGGACGGTGCCGGTGGCCTTTGCGGGGCTTTTCCTGATCGGCTTTGCGCTGGCGGTGCTCTTTCTGTGGATTATCTGCGCCCGGGTTGACCTTACAAAGCCCCAGGAGGAGGACGACCGGTTCTACCGCTCGGTCATGTATGTGTATATTGAAGCCCTGATCCAGCTGGTTCGGGTGCGGCTCCACACGAAAGGTCTGGAAAACACCCCGAAAAACGGCCGCTTTCTGCTGGTGTGCAACCACCTGTTTGTTGCCGACCCGGGAATCGTGCTCCACTGCTTCCAAAAAAGCCAGCTGGCCTTTCTGACCAAGAAGGAGAACTACAGCCTGCCCTTTATCGGCGCCTTTATGCACAAGATTCTCTGCCAGCCTGTGGATCGGGAAAACGACCGGCAGGCTCTGAAATCCATCCTCAAGTGCATCCAGCTTATCCGGGAGGACAAGGTTTCCGTCTGCGCCTTCCCCGAGGGCTACACCAGCAAGGACGACAAGCTCCACCCCTTCCGCTCCGGGGTTTTCAAAATCGCCCAGAAGACGAATGTGCCCATTGTGGTGTGCACCATCCGGGGCACCCGGGAGATTTTCAAAAACCTCAAGCACCTGCGCCGCACGGATGTGGACTTCCACCTGGTGGAGGTCATTGCGCCGGAGGGCTACGCGGGAATGAACACCGTGGAGCTTGGCGAGATGATCTACGAGAAAATGATCGGCGATCTGGGGGAGGAATTCCGATTTGTTTCCCCCGATTCCGGCCTTCCCTCTTGATTTACCGGGAAAATCCCTGTATAATAGCACACAACTGAAAAAACTTGGAGGAAAAACCATGAAAAACAGTGAAAAGACTCTGGATATGATCGTAAACCTCTGCAAAAGCCGGGGCTTCGTCTACGCAGGCTCCGAAATCTACGGCGGCCTGGCCAACGCCTGGGACTACGGCCCTCTGGGCGTGGAATTCAAGAACAACGTGAAGAAGGCCTGGCTGAAGAAGTTCGTCCAGGAATCCGACTACAACGTGGGTCTGGACGCCGCCATCCTGATGAACCCCACCACCTGGGTCACCACCGGCCATGTGGGCAACTTCTCTGACCCGTTGGTTGACTGCAAGGGCTGCGGCTCCCGTCAGCGGGCGGACAAGCTCATCGAGTCCTGCGAGTCCGGCAAGGACGTGAATGTGGACGCCATGAGCTTTGAGGAAATGGACGCGTTCATCGCAAACCATGAGGAGGTTGTCTGCCCCAACTGCGGCAAGCACCACTTCACCCCCATCCGGAAGTTCAACCTGATGTTCAAGACCCAGATCGGCGTTACCGAGGATTCCTCCTCCACCGTCTACCTGCGTCCGGAAACCGCCCAGGGCATTTTCGTGAACTTCGCCAACATCCAGCGCACCACCCGCAAGAAGCTGCCCTTCGGCGTTTGCCAGGTGGGCAAGGCCTTCCGCAACGAGATCACCCCGGGCAACTTCACCTTCCGTACCCGGGAATTCGAGCAGATGGAGTGCGAGTTCTTCTGCCAGCCCGGCACCGATCTGGAGTGGTTCGCCTACTGGAAGGACTTCTGCAAGCACTGGCTGACGAGCCTGGGCATCCGGGAGGATTCCCTGCGGCTGCGTGACCACGAGCCTGCGGAGCTGGCCTTCTATTCCCGGGCGACCACCGATATCGAGTACCAGTTCCCCTTCGGCTCCGGCTGGGGCGAGCTGTGGGGCATTGCCGACCGTACCGACTATGACCTGGGCCGTCATCAGGAGGCCTCCGGCAAGAGCCTGGACTACTACGATCAGGAAAAGGGCGAGCACTACATCCCCTACGTCATCGAGCCGAGCCTGGGCTGCGACCGGGTGGCTCTGGCCTTCCTGTGCGAGGCCTACGACGAGGAGCAGGTGGGCGTTGACAAGAAGGGCAATCCCGATATCCGCACGGTGCTGCATCTGCATCCCTACCTGGCCCCCTTCAAGGCTGCCATCCTGCCTCTGAGCAAGAAGCTCAGCCCCAAGGCCGAGGAAATCTACAAGATGCTCAAGAAGGACTTCATGGTGGACTTCGACGACGCCGGCTCCATCGGCAAGCGTTACCGCCGGGAGGACGAGATCGGCACGCCTCTGTGCGTCACCGTGGACTTCCAGACCGTTGGCGACGAGAATACCCCCGCCGACAACTGCGTCACCGTCCGTGACCGGGACACCATGGAGCAGGTGAGAATCCCCATCTGTGAGCTGCGGGATTACATCGCCAAGAAGTGCAAGTTCTAAATTACGGTTTTTTTGACCCGTGTTCTCAGGAACACGGGTCTTTTCCTTTTTTCGCAGAGCCGATTAAGCGCATGTCGTTGTGCACCGGTGTGATTACTGGTGCGTGAGCACCCCAACGGCTCCCTTGTGTAAAGGGTGGTACTCCGCGCAGCGAATCAAAATTACCATGACTGCCGGTGGCAGTCATACCACAATGTACTGCTGGCAAAAATCTTTGATTTTTGACTGAGGGATTGTCAAAATATAGAAATTCTGATCCCCTCAGTCACTTCGTGACAGCTCCCCTTGGTCAGCAAGGGGAGCCTTTGGCGGCCATTGGCCGCCTCCCTTGCCTCTCCCTATGGGAGAGGTGCCCCGCAGGGGCGGAGAGGGCACGTTTTCCCTCTCAGTCACTTCGTGACAGCTCCCCCAGAGTGGGAGCCAAGGGGGAGACGGATGAGGTTGCTCCCAATTTTACCGAGAACCACCCCAAAACGCACTGGTGCGTGAGCACCCCAACGGCTCCCTTGTGTAAAGGGAGCTGGCAAAAATCTTTGATTTTTGCCTGAGGGATTGTAAAGGTGCGTTGTTGAGAATGCCCGGAAAGACGGCAGTTCTGATCCCCTCAGTCATGGCCTTGCGTGAGACGGCCATGACAGCTCCCCTTGATCAGCAAGGGGAGCCTTTGCCCTCATCCGTCACGGCAAAGCCGTGACACCCTCCTTTGCACAAGGGGGAGCCTCGGGCGGCCAATGGCCGCCCCTACTTGCTCCATCGGAATCCGCAGAAGAACCGGGTGCATAACCTGCCCCCTGGGCGCATAGGCTTTACGGCAAGGAGGGAAGGCCATGGAGGAAGCGCATCTGCCCCACAAGCTGCAACTCAACGAGCGAGAAAGCCTGACCATGACCGGGGTGGCCGAGGTGGTCAGCTTCGATGAAAATACGGTGGTGCTCCAGACGTCCCTGGGGCTTCTGGTAATTCAGGGTCAGCAGCTCCAGCTGAAAAACCTGACTCTGGAGGGAGGCCAGGTGGCCGTGGAAGGGAGCATCCGGGCTCTGTTCTACGAGGAGCCCCGGCAGACCGGCTGGCGCAGACTGTTCCGATGACCCCAGGGGCGGCGGCTTACCGCCTGGTCTGCGCCCTGGCGCTGGGGGCGGCGCTGGGTCTGCTTTACGGCTTTCTGCGGCCTCTGCGGCCGAAGCACACGGTGCTCGCCGACGGGGTGTTTCTCCTCGGTGTCTTCTGGGTCTGGCTCTACTACAACTTCGCCCTGTGCGGCGGGGACATCCGTCTGGGCTGCTGCGGGGGGCTTCTGGCCGGAGGGCTTGCCTGGGAGAGCACCGCCGGACGGTGGCTCAGGCCGGTTTTTTGGTGGTTTTGGCTTAAAATCCAGGCACTTTGGAGGCTTATGTTGTTTCCGGTCAAAAAATTTTCCGGTTTGGCGAAAATTTTGTTTGCATCTGTGAAAAAATGGGTTACAATAGTAAAAATCCATGTTCACAGCCGGACGGCCCGGCAAAGAGGTAGTTCCCATGAAAGAATTCAAAACCGGAAAGGTAAAGGTCAGGCTGCGTCCCGCCCCGGCGGCGCTGAAAATCGCCCTGATTGCCCTGATCGTCTTCTCCGTCTGCGCCCTGGTTGCCCTGCGATGGGTGCACAACGGCATTGTGGAGGCAACGGCGGAAAAGCAGCAGCAGGCGGCGGCTCTGGAGGGCACAAACGCCGACTTGCAGGAAAGAATTGACAAAGCCGGTTCCGTTCAGGGCATTCAGGACATCGCCAGAGACGAGCTGGGCCTTGTGAACCCGGACACCGTCCTCATTCAACCGGAATAATTGACGAAACGTCATTATATAATACTATGCGATTACATTTGGAGGAAGCAGAGCATATATGGAGTTAACCGTAGGAGCCATCGTAGAGGGCAAAGTCAAGTCCATCACCAATTTCGGCGCATTTGTCTCACTGCCGGAGGGAAAGACCGGCATGGTACATATTTCCGAAGTGGCCAACGCCTATGTCAGCGACATCCGCCAGCACCTGACCGAGGGTCAGGACGTGAAGGTGATGGTCATCGGCATGGAAAACGGGAAGATCAATCTTTCCATCAAGCGCTTGGAGCCCAAGCCCCAGCGGGAGCAGGGGGGCAAAGCGCCCTTCCGGGGGGGCAATAACCAGCCCCGCAGAGAGGGCTTCCAGAACCGGGAGGGCAATCGTCCCAACCGGGAGAATCCCCGGCCCCAGCAGCAGCGCGCCCCCATGCAGCCCGTTGCCCCCAAGACCGCCGATCAGCTCTTTGAGGAGAAGCTGAAGGCCTTCATGACCGAATCCGACAGCAAGCTCTCCGGCATCAAGCAGTACGCCGACCACCGCAGCTCCAGCCGTCCCAGAAGAAGAGGCTGATATGCGGACGGTGGTCGTAACCGGCGGCTCCCGGGGCATCGGCGCAGCCATCGTCGCCCGCTTTGCCGCCCGGGGAGATCGGGTGTACTTCCTGTACGAGAAAAACCACCAGGCGGCGAAGGCGGTTTCGGAAAAAACCGGGGCGATCGCCATCTGCTGCGACGTAGCGGACGGAGAGCAGGTGAAGGCGGCCTTCGCCCGGATTCCGGAAGTGGACATTCTGGTGTGCAACGCGGGAATCTGCTGGTACGGCCTTCTGTCCTCCATGGAGGAAGGGGACTGGGATCGGCTCTTTGCTGTGAACGTCAAGGGGATTTACCACTGCGTGCGCGCCGCCATGCCCGCGTTTCTGCGCACCCACCGGGGAAGCATCGTCACCGTTTCCAGCATGTGGGGACAGGTGGGCGCCTCCTGTGAGGCGGCTTACTCTGCCACAAAAGGGGCGGTGATTGCCCTGACCAAGGCGCTGGCTCAGGAGCTTGGCCCCAGCGGCATCCGGGTCAACTGCGTGGCTCCGGGGGTAATCCTCACGGACATGTGCGCCAGCGTAGGGGCTGACGTGCTGGAGGGTCTTGCCCAGGAGGCGGCTCTGGGGCGCAACGGCACTCCGGAGGACGTGGCTCAGGCGGTGGAGGCTCTGGCTGACGCGGAATTTGTCACGGGACAGGTTCTTGGCGTCAGCGGCGGATTTGTTATGTAAATAGATACACGGAGGAAACGACTATGAAAATTGCGATTGCCTGTGATCACGGTGCTCTGGCACTGAAAAACAAAATGGTGGAGGTTCTGACCCGGGAGGGGTACGAAGTCAAGGACTTCGGCACCTATACCGCAAGCAGCTGCGACTATCCGGACTATGCCGCCCCGGCGGCGAAGGCGGTGGCCGCAGGGGAGTGCGACAAGGGCATCGTCCTGTGCACCACCGGCATCGGCGTGTCCATCACCGCCAACAAGGTCAAGGGCATCCGCTGCGCACTGCTGAGCGACGTGATGTCCGCCCGGCTGACCCGGGAGCACAACGACACCAACATGATGGCCATCGGCGCCGGTGTGGTGGGGGAAAATCTGGCTCTGGAAATCATGCACACCTGGCTGAAGACTCCCTTCAGCGGCGAGGCCCGGCACCAGCGGAGAATTGATAAGGTCATGGCTCTGGAAAAGTAAGCGGAGCCTGACGGACAGAAATGCGCGAAATATTGCAAATCTTCCATAGAACCTGTAGGGGCGGCCATTGGCCGCCCGTTTTTACGCCGTTTTTTCATAGAATGCGGGCGGAAAAGGCTCCCCCTTGCTGACCAAGGGGAGCACCCAAAGGCTCCCTTGTGTAAAGGGAGCTGGCAAAAATCTTTGATTTTTGACTGAGGGATTGTAAAACTGCGTCAATGAAAGCACACAAAAAGATGGGAGTTCTGATCCCCTCAGCCCCAGTGTGCGCACTGGGGCAGCTCCCCTTGATCAGCAAGGGGAGCCTTTTGCCCCCGCTCCGGAAAAAATTTGGAAATAACAGGCGCATTTTTTCCTTTCCTCTGGTAAACGGAAGGGGATTATGCTATACTGAGCCCATAAAATACTTCACATCAGGAAAGAAGAACAGGAATATGAAACAAAAGAGATTTTTCTCTCTGGCGCTGTGCGCCGCCCTGCTGGTAAGCACCCTGCTGGCAGGCTGCGGTGGCAAAAGCACCCCCCTTGACCCTAAGGAGCCCGTGAATCTGACCATCTGGCACTACTACAACGGCTCCCAGCTATCCGCCTTTTCCGAGATTGTAGATACCTTCAACAGCACCGTCGGCCGGGAAAAGGGCATCTATGTTTCCAGCTACAGCAAAGGCTCCGTCAACGATCTGGAATCCGCCGTCCGGGATTCCCTGGAGGGCAAGGTAGGCGCGGAGGCGCTGCCCGATCTGTTCTCCTCCTATTCCGACACCGCCTTCCACGCCGAGCAGGCGGGGGCTTTGGCGAACCTCTCCGACTACTTCACCCAGGAGGAGCTGGATGATTACATCCCCTCCTATGTGAAGGAGGGCTGCATCGCCGCCGACGGCAGTCTGCGGATTTTCCCCATTGCCAAGTCCACGGAGGTCATGATTCTGAACAAAACCGACTGGGAGCCCTTTGCGGAAAGCACCGGCGTGACCCTGGAGGATCTGGCCACCATTGAGGGAGTTGTGGAAGTCTCCAGGAAATACTATGCGTGGACGGACCACCAGACCCCGGACATTCCCGGTGACGGCAAGGCCTTCTACGGCAGAGACGCTCTGCCCAACTACTTCTTTGTCGGCGCCCAGCAGCTGGGTCAGCCCCTTCTGAAGGTGGAAAACAACCAGGCCCATGTGAACGCCGATCAGGAGGTTTTCCGGAAGCTCTGGGACAACTACTATGTGCCCATGGTCAGCGGCTGGTTCGGCGCCTACGGCAAATTCCGCTCCGACGACGTGAAAACCGGCTATTTACTGGCCTACACCGGCTCCACCGCCTCCGCCGGCTACTTCCCCAAGCAGGTAGAGACGGAAACCGGTTCCCATCCCATTGACTATGAAGTTCTGCCTGTGCCCATTTTTGCCGGGGGCAAAAACGTGATCGTCCAGCAGGGCGCGGGCATGGCCGTCACCAAGTCCGATGCCAAGCGGGAGGCGGCGGCTGTGGAATTCCTGCGGTGGTTTACCCAGGCGGAAAACAACGTGCGCTTCGGGGCAAGCTCCGGGTATCTGCCCGTTCGGAAGGAAGCCAACCGGGTGGAGACCTTCCGGAAAATCGCGGAGGATCAGCATTTGGAAATGGATCCCATCACCGATTCCTGCATTACCTTCTCCCTGGAGCATATGGAGCAGGCCGAATTCTTCACCCCCCAGACCTTCACGGGCGGCACCGCCGTGCGCAGCGTGCTGGAGCGCAGCCTGGCAGACAAAATCACCGCCGACCTTGCCGATATCCAGCAGAAGACGGCTTCCGGTGCCGACCGGGAGGCGGAGCTGGCGAAGTACACCTCCGATGCCGCCTTTGAAAACTGGTACAGGGGCTTTGTCGCCGAGATTGCAAACGCATCGAAAGGCTGAGATTTGTGGAGAAACATCTACCGAAAAAATCGATTTTCTGGTTTTTCCTGGTACCGCTGCTGGTTCTGATGGTCATTCAGAGCTCCCTGATTCTGGGCATCATTGAGTTCCGGGACGTGGTAGGCTCCATTCAGACTAACTCCGTGGAGAATACGGAAAAGGCCACGGAAAACCGCCGGGCCCGGCTGGAATCCCAGATGCTCCAGCGTTGGAGCCGGATTTACCAGAGCGAGTCGGAGCTGACCCAGACGCTGGAGCAGTTCCTGGAGGAAAACCGGCTGACGCCGGAGGAGCTGAACAGCTCCCAGACCCTTCAGCAGGAATTTCTGCTGAAAATGTTCCCCGTGTGCCAGCAAGTGGCGCAGAACAGCGAAGCCACCGGCTGCTTCCTGCTGATGACCGGCGAAAGCCCGGAAAAACCCGGCAATGTCAGCGGCTTTTACGTCCGGGACTATGATCCCAATACCAAGACGGCGGACAATACCGACCTGTCCTTTGCCCGGTGCGGCACGCTGCTGTCCCGGAGCCTGGGCATTTCCCTGAGCAGCGACTGGACCACCTACTTCTGCCTGGCAGGGGACAGAAACCGGCAGTCGGACGAATTCTACTACGCTCCCTGGCGAGCCGCCCGGGAAAATCCGGAGGCGGAAACCCGGAACCTGGGCTACTGGTCCGAGCCCTTCTATCTGGAGGACAACCCGGTCTGCGGCTATAAGGCCATCGCCTATTCCATTCCCCTGCGCTTAAGCGGCCAGGTCTATGGGGTTTTCGGCGTCGAGATTTCCCTGCCCGCGCTGATTAAGGAATATATGGTCAGCGTAGGCTCCGATTCCTACGACCACAGCTATCTGATTGCCGTGGAGGATGCCGACGGCGGCTACCGGCCCATTGCCGGAGACGACTACCTTTCCAATCTGCTGCTGAGCCAAAGCAGCTTCCATCTGGTGGAAACCAAGTACGACAACCTTTATTATGTAGACAGCATTCCCTTCGACGGAAAGCTCCTGTACGCCAGCCTGTCCCCCATGAAGCTTTACTCCAACCATCCCCCCTACGCAAACAGCAATTGGGTGTTCCTGGGGCTGAAGGGGCAGGAGGAGCTGTTCGGCATGGGGCAGTCCCTGTACCTGTGGATCACCGCGGCGGTGCTGGTAGGCCTTCTCTTCGCAGTCGTTGCCATCTATGTGCTGGTGCGCAACCTGACCGACCCCATCCAGCAGCTGACGGACAGCATCAGCCAGGGCCCCAGAGGTCTTGGCAAGTACCAGCCATCGGGCATTCCCGAAATCGACGGCATTTACCGGGTGGTCAAACAGCTGGTGGAAAAGCAGCAGACCACGGAGCTGTCATTGCAGGAGGAGGCCTCCCGCTACCGGGTGGCTCTGGAAAATTCCAGCGACAGCTTCTTCACCTACAACATTCCCAATCACACCGTGGATATCCTGAACATGCCCAATCTGGAGGGCACCTGGGACTGCGTAGGGGGAGAATACGGCTTCTTCGCGGAAAGCTATATCCACCCAAGCGACCACACCCGGGTGCGGGAGCTGTTCGCCGGTCTGAACCGGAAGCCCTATCAGGATTCCTTCCGGACGGAATTCCGGCTAAGCCGTCCCGGCCGGGAGTACCGGTGGAATCTGTTCTGCGGCCGGGTGCTCCGGGCTCCCGATGGCACCGCCGTGAAGGTGATCTGCTCCCTGCGGGACATTGACGACGAAAAGCAGCAGGAGGCCATCCTCCGGGAGCGGAACGCCCGGGACGGCATCACCGGGGTCTACTCCCTGGACGAGGGAATGCGCCTGCTGCAAAAGCAGCTGAGCGCCGGGGAAAAGGGCTGGATTCTTCTGCTGAGCCTGCCGGATTCCACCCGGCTGCAAGTGAAAAACGGCAATCTTCTGGTGCAGCTGCTTCTGCGGCATCTTTCTCCTGTTCTGAAGCAGCCCGGCGTCCATGTTTTCCGGCTCAACAGCAGCGACTTCTGCTACTGGCTTCCGGACAGCAGCCGGGTTCAGGCGGAGGATTTTACCCGGGAGCTTCTGAACCAAATCCGGGGCACCTTCCCTGCCGATGTGATTCGGCTGTCCCCCCGGGTGGGCATTGCCCGGTGGGAGGACAGCGAAACCCTGCAAACCTGCCTGAACCAGGCCAACACCGCGAAAGACTTCATCGCCGACAATCCCCAGCGGGGCTTCGCGTTCTTCTCCGAGCTGCCCCAGGAGGTGCGCCGGAATCCGGTACCGGTGACTTTCCGGCATCACGGCTCCGTGGACTACCTCCGGGAAAACAATCTGGCGTATCTGGCTGTGAATCTGCTGGGAGGCGAAGGGGACTTCGGCCTGAAAATGCACCTTCTCATGCGGGAGCTGTCCAAGCGGATGCAGGCCCGGGGCGCGGAGGTGAGCCTGAGCCGGATGGACTCCATGTCCACCTCCCTGGAATACGGCGATCGGCCCGGTTCCGCGGCCGCGCCGGACTGCGCCGTCCGTTTCTTCACCCAAAGTCAACTGGATGCCCTGCTGGAATGGACGGGAAGCCTTCCCATGCGGGGCTACTGCCTCCGGGATGCCGGGAGCTTCCTTCAGCCCTTCCTGTTCCGTGGGGATCAGCCCGGCATTTTTCTGCCCATGTACGACGACGAGCGCTATATGGGCTGCCTGTGCGTCTGCGGCATCCCCATCGGGAAAGCGGACAAAACCCTGCTGGAGGATCTGCGGCAGCTGGCCGGTGTGCTCCAGAGCTATATCCGTCAGCGGCAGCATGATGCCGCCGCCCAGGCCAAGTCCGACTTCCTGTCCCGGATGAGCCACGAGATCCGCACCCCCATGAACGGCATCATCGGCATGACGAACGTGGCCCTGCTTCCCGGCAAGACCCAACAGGAGATGACCCGATGCCTGCAAAAGATTTCCGTCAGCTCCCAGTATCTGCTGAGCCTTCTCAACGACATTCTGGACATGTCCAAAATCGAAAGCGGCAAGATGCCGCTGGTCTCGGAGAACTTTGACCTTTCCGGAATGCTTTCCACCGTCCGGGAGCTGATCGCCCCCCAGGCCGAAAGCAAGCACATCCGCTATGTGGAGGAAATTCAGCTGGACAATCACTGGTTCCGGGGAGATTCCCTGCGCATCAGTCAGATTCTTGTGAATATTCTGGGCAACGCCGTGAAATTTACCCCCGCCGGGGGAACCGTCCGGCTGATCATTCGGGAGGAAGCCGTCCTGGACGGCGACAACGGCCGGTATTCCCGGGTGTTCTTCGCCGTGAAGGACTCGGGCATCGGCATTTCCAAGGAAAATCAGGAACGGGTTTTCCGCTCCTTCGAGCAGGTAGCGGGCGTGGATTCCAACGGCGTCCGGGGCACGGGTCTGGGTCTTTCCATCAGCTCCCGACTGACCCGGCTTATGGGCGGAAAAATCAACCTGACCAGCACCCCAGGGAAGGGCAGCACCTTTGACTTCACCCTGCCCCTGCTCCACGGCAGGGAGGTGATCCGGGGGCAGGCCGCCCCGCGCGCCCGCTTCGACGGCAAGCGTCTGCTGCTGGTGGAGGACAACGCCCTGAATATGGAAATCGCCCAGACCATTCTGGAGGAAATGGGCTTCCGGGTGGACACGGCCACCGACGGCGACGAGGCGGTGCAGGCTCTGCGCGGCACGCAGCCCGGCACCTACGATGTGGTGCTCATGGACATCATGATGCCCCGGATGAACGGACTGGAAGCCACCCATCTGATCCGCGGCACCCCGGAGCGTGCCGATCTGCGAACCCTGCCCATTCTGGCCATGTCCGCCAACGCCTTTGCCGAGGACGTGAAAAAGTCCCTGGAAGCGGGGATGAACGGCCACCTGTCCAAGCCCATCGAAATGGACAAGCTCCTGGAGGCGCTGAACCGGGTTCTGGGCGGGTGAGAGGTTTTTGTCCCGGAAAAGTCAACCGATATACCGTGTCATTGCGAGCCAGTGCTCACACTGGCGTGGCAATCCGTTTTCCCCTTGGCTCCCCCTCTGGGGGAGCTGTCACGAAGTGACTGAGAGGGTAAAGATTCGCCCGCTCCGCCCCATCCGGGGCACCTCTCCCATAGGGAGAGGCAAGGGTGCGGATTGCCACACCAGTCTGCGGACTGGTTCGCAATGACATTCTTTTTTCGATACTTTCCAATTACTCGCATTCCCGACAAACCATTCTCCCGCTGTGGCTTCACCGCACCGCTCCCCTTCTCCGCAAGGGGAGTGTTTTCTTTTCCGATAAACTGGTTACAAAATGACATTCTTTTCCGGGCATTCTCCGGAATCTGCCAATCTTTTTCCAATTTGTTTACAGTTTCTTCCCAATTGTCCCTGACAGGTTTTATAAAATAATAGTGTCATTTTTGTGAATATTATCTTCACACAGTTAGGAGAAAGCCTATGGAGGAACAGCAAAAGTCTGGCGAGGCGCTATTTGACAAGCTCAGTCAGGAAAAGAAGCAGCGCAGGCGCAAGCGGCTGCGCAGGGTAATTATCATCGTCGCGGTGATTTTCGCGGCTCTGGTGATGGTGGTTTCCCACCTGCGCAAAAACGTGGACGCCCGGTTCGCCGCCACCCAGAAGGACGTGCAGAGCTACACCGTGGCTCCGGGCACAATTCACACCCTGGTCTCCGGCAGCGGCGTGCTGGAACAGGTGGACGAGGAGGACGTGACCGTCCCCGCCGGTGTGGAGGTGGACGAGGTCATCGCCGAGGCCGGAGACGCGGTTGCCAAGGGCGACCTGCTTGCCAAGGTGGACATGGCTTCCGTGGTGGACACCCTGAGCAGCACCCAGGATCAGATCAAGACCCTGGATAAGAAAATCAACAGCGCCAAGTCCGACACCGCCTCCACCAGCGTCACCACCAGCGTAGGCGGCCGGGTGAAAAAGATTTACGCCCAGGTAGGCGACAACGTGGTTTCCAGCGTCACCGAAAACGGGGCTCTGGCGCTTCTGAGCGTGGACGGCTGCATGGCCGTGGATTTTGAATCCGACAGCTGCGCCAGAGGCGATGCCGTCACCGTCACTCTGTCCGACGGCACCGCGGTGGAGGGCACTGTGGAAAGTGCCACCCTGGGCACCGTCACCGTGCTGGTCACGGACAACGGCCCTGCCCTGGACGAGCAGGTCACCGTGGCCGATGCCGCCGGGAAAACCCTGGGCACCGGCAAGCTGTACATCCATTCTCCCGTAGCCGTCACCGGCTATGTGGGCACGGTCAAGAGCATTTCCTGCAAGGAAAACGCCAATGTCACCGCAGGCTCCACCCTGATGACCCTGCGCGACACCAAAACCAGCGCGAATTTTGACGCGCTGCTGCGCCAGCGGCAGGACTTGGAGGACACTTTGACAGGCCTTCTGACCATCTACCGGGACGGGGCGGTGCTGGCAAGCCAGGACGGTCTGGTGACCAGCGTGGAATATGACGAGGACACCGCCACCTCCGCGACGGAAACCCAGATTCTCACCCTGTACCCCCAGAAGCAGATGACCGTCACCATCAGCATTGACGAAACGGACATTCTGTCCCTGAAGGAGGGGCAGGAGGCGCAGATCACCGTCAGCTCCGTCAGTGACGATGCCTTCACCGGCTCCGTCACCTCCATCAGCAAGGCAGCCGACACCTCCACCGGCGTGACCCGGTATTCCGCCGAGGTCACTCTCGACCGGGAGGAAGGGATGCTGGTGGGCATGACCGCCGACGTGGACGTGCGGATTGAGGGCACGGAAAACGCCCTGATTATTCCCGTGGACGCTCTGCACCAGAACAGCGCCAGCTACTATGTCTACACCGGCTATGACGAAGCCCAGAAGCGCTACACCGGCCGGACGGAAGTGACCATCGGTATGCAGAACGATGACGATGTGGAAATCACCTCCGGCCTGAAGGAGGGGGACACCGTCTACTACACCGAGGCCGACAGTGGCAGCTTCATGGATATGTTCATGGGCGGCGATATGTCCGGCGGCGTAAGCGTCAGCCCAGGCATGGCCAGCGGCGGGATGTCCGGCGGAATGCCCAGCGGAAATATGGGCGGCGGCGGACGACCTTCCGGCGGCGGCCCCGGCGGCATGGGAGGCTGAGCCATGATTCAGCTGAAAGACGTGTGCAAATATTATCAGGTGGGCAACGACCGGGTTCGGGCGCTGGATCACGCCAACCTGCACATCTATCCCCAGGAATTTGTCAGCATCATCGGCCCCTCCGGCTCCGGCAAGTCCACCCTCATGAACATCATCGGCTGCCTGGACGTGGCCGACGCGGGGGAATACCTGCTGGACGGCCTGCCCATCGAAAGCTACACCGAAAACCAGCTGGCCAAGGTGCGAAATGAGAAAATCGGCTTTGTGTTCCAGCAGTACAACCTGATTCCCAAGCTTACCGCCGAGGAAAATGTGGAGCTGCCCCTCATCTATCAGAAGGTTCCCAAGAAGGAGCGCACCGAGCGGGTGAAGGAGGCTCTGGAGCGGGTGAACATGTACGCCCGGGCAAAGCACCTGCCTACGGAGCTTTCCGGCGGTCAGCAGCAGCGGGTTTCCATCGCCCGGGCCATCGTCACCCGGCCCAAGCTGATTCTGGCGGACGAGCCCACCGGCGCGCTGGACTCCAAAACCAGCCGGGAGATCATCGACATTTTCCATGAGCTTCACAGTCAGGGCAATACCATCGTCCTCATTACCCATGACGGCGGCATTGCCAAGCAGGCTCAGCGGTCTATCCACATTCTGGACGGTCAGATTTCGGAGGTGAGCCTGTAATGCAGTCTTTTGTGATGGCACTGCGTTCCATCGGTGCCAATAAAATGCGGGCGGCTCTGACCATGCTGGGCATCATCATCGGCGTCATGGCTCTGGTGGTGCTGGTGAGCCTGGTCAATGGCGCAACCAATTCCGTCACCACCGCGGTGTCCGACCTGGGTACCAGTCTCGTCACCGTCACCGTGTCCGACGACAAGGGCAAGCCCATTCACTTGGACGACCTGAACACCTGGATGTCGGAGGAGCCGGATATCGGCCGGATTTCCGCCCGCACCAGCACCTCTCTTGTGGGCAAGCACGGAGCCAACTACGACACCGTCACCGTTTACGGCATCACTCCCTCCTATTACGATATCCAGGGCTTGCAGCTTTCCATGGGTCGGTGGCTGAAAACCACCGACCAGGACAACCGCACCTATGTCTGCGTTCTCAACGACACCGCCGCCAAGGAGCTCATTGGCTACACCGACTGCGTTGGCCAGACGGTGGTTCTCAGCGGCGTTTCCTTTGAGGTGGTGGGGGTGCTGGAGGAGGACACCAGCTCCATGATGTCCATGCTTACCTCCGGAACCCTCATGGCCTATATTCCCTACTCCACCCTCATCCGTCTGACGGACAGCGTCAGCACCAATGTGACCACCTTCTATCTGTCCGCGGCGGAAGGCTCCAACGTGGACGCTGCCGCCGACGCCATGACCCGGATTCTCATGGAGCGGTTCGATGAGGACGAGGATGCCTTTGAGGTGGATGCCTCCAATATGCTGGAGGAGGCCATGAATTCCATCACCTCCACACTCTCCATTCTGCTGGGCGGCATTGCCGGAATTTCTCTGGTGGTAGGCGGCATCGGCATTATGAACATCATGATGGTCACCGTCACCGAGCGAACCCGGGAAATCGGCATCCGCAAGGCCATCGGCGCAAACCGGGGCACCATTCTGACCCAGTTCCTCATGGAGGCGGTGGTGCTGTGCATGATGGGCTGCGGCCTGGGGATTTTCCTGAGCTGGGCCATTTTGCAGGTGGTTTCCACAGTCACCGCCAGCGCGGGCATTTCCTTCGCCCTGGATGGGGGCGTTGTGATGCTGGCTGTGGCCTTCTGCTTCCTCATCGGCGTGGTCTTCGGACTGTACCCGGCCAATAAGGCGGCAAAGATGAAGCCCATTGACGCGCTGCACTACGGAGGATAACTATGGACAAGACGAAGAAGAAAAATGTCCGCCGGTACATCCTGTGGGGGGTGCTGGCGGTGGTGGTGGCAGGTCTGGCAATGCTGCCCGCTCTGGCTCGCCAGCAGGATGCCCAGGACGGCCCGGTGGCAAGCGTGCTGGAAGCGACGGTCAAGGAAGGTTCCGTCCAGGCTACCGTCCGGGGCGGCGGCACCCTGGAAGCCGGGGACGGGGAGGACATCGAGCTGCCTCCGGAGGTGAAAATCACCGAATTCTTGGTGAAAAACGGCCAGGAGGTCAAAAAAGGCGACCCGGTGGCGAAAATCGACAAGGTTTCCGCCCTCACCGCCGTCACCGAAATCCGGACTTCCATGGCTGCCGTGGAAAAGCAGATGGAAACCTTTTCCGATGAAAAATCCGCCTCCACCGTCACTGCCCCTGCCGGAGGCCGGGTGAAGGCCATTTACGCAAACCCCGGCGATTCCGTGACCCAGGTGCTGGTGGAGCACGGGGCTCTGGCGCTTCTGAGCCTGGACGGCCGGATGTGCGTCACCCTGACCGTTTCCTCCCAGCTGATTCCGGGAGATTCCATTCCCGTCACCCTGGATTCCGGGAAAACCGTCACCGGCCGGGTGGAATCCAATCTGAACGGGGAGCTGACCGTGACCATCGCCGACAACGGCTACGCCGTGGGCGACACCGTCACCCTGGAAGGCCTTGGCTCCGGTTCCCTGGAAATCCACAATCCCTGGCTGGCCACCGCCTTCAACGGCACCGTTTCCCAGGTGAATATCCGCCTGGAGCAGACGGTTTCCTCCGGAGGAAGCCTGTTCACCCTGAAGGACACGGACTACACCGCCCAGCGGGAGCTGCTGGCCGAAACGCACCGGGACTATGAGGAGCTGCTTCAGAAGCTTCTGACCTGGCAGGATACGGGCGTCATTACCGCCCCCTGCGACGGCCTGGTTTCCGGCATTGACACGGACAGCACCCATCTGCTGGCCGCCGAGGACGAGGAACTCACCGCAAGTCTTCTGAATGCCGACGATGGGGACTTCCGGCTGGTGCTTCTGAGCCAGGTGACCCAGACCTGCACCGGCGACGACAAGTGCCCCCTGAAGGGCACGGATTCCGGTCATCAGGATGGCTGCCCCAAGGCCTGCAAGCACGCCACCGCCGAGGGCGTGTGCACGGCAAGTGAGCACTTTGCCGACTGTATTATGGCCTGTACCCATGCGGAAAATCCTGAGGACTGCCCGGCCACCGGCACGCACCACACCGACTGCATCAAGGCCTGTATCGAAACCACCCAGGAGCACATGTGCCCGGCAACCAAGTATCACTATGACGGTTGTATCGAAAAGTGTGTTGAGTCTGAGGTCAGTGGTCAGTGCCCAGCCCATGTCCACAAGCAAGGCTGTATTGAGTTATGTAGAAGTGCCAGCACTCCCGAGAAATGCACTGCTAAACACCACAAAGCTGACTGCATTGAAAGCTGTATTGGTGTGGAAGCATCCATAAGCAATCCCTGTCCCGCTACCAAGCATAAGGACGGCTGCTATTTCCAGAACGCCACCTACACCGGCCGGGTATTCAAGGTGGTGTCCGTGGGCAGCGGCGTACTGGTTGGCTATTGGGATTCCACCGTCTATGATGTGGTAAAAACCGCCAGCGGCTGGGCTCGGAAGGACGGACAGCCCTTCTCTACCAACAATTGCGTCCAGGCGGATACGATTTCCGCTTCCGGAAACTATCAGGCCGGAGACGTGCTGCTGTCCGTCACCGTGCACAAGTCTGGTGAAAACGACAGTCCCCTTGGCCTGGTGAAGATTTCCTCCGGCGGCTCCCAGATGCCCGGCTTTGACCTCAGCGGGCTGATGGGTATGATGGGAGGCTTCTCCATGGGCGGCTACGGCGGTACCGGCAGCTCCCAGACCCAGCTGTACAGTCTGGACGGGGATGTGCTTCTGACCGTCACCCCCCTGGACACGATGACCGTCACCATTGCCGTGGACGAAAAGGACATCGCCGGCGTAAAGACCGGCATGACCGCCCAGCTGACCATGAACGCCCTGCCCGACGAAACCTTTGAAGGTCAGGTCACCCGGGTGGCTCAGACCGGCAGCGGCAACGGCGGCAGCAGCAAATTCGACGTGGAGATCACCCTGTCCCGGGAAAGCGATATGCTTCCGGGCATGAGCGCCACCGCCCAGCTGACCCTCTACGAAAAAATGGACGTGCTGATCCTGCCTGTGGCCGCCCTCCGGGACGAGGGAGGCAAGACCCTGGTCTACACCGGCAAGGACAAGAAAACCGGGGAGCCTGCCAATCCTGTGGAGGTCACCACCGGCCTGTCCGACGGAGAGAATGTGGAAATTCTCTCCGGCATTGACAGCGGCACCACCGTCTATTACCTGTACTACGACACGGTCACCGAGTCCGATGCCGTGGAGACGGAACATAGCATGTTCTGAGATTTTGCGTAAGCGCGTATAAAAGGGTCCCCCTTCCGGAAAACCGGAAGGGGTGCTTTTTGTGTAGAAAACTTCCGTAAACGGAAGTAGGGGCGGCCATTGGCCGCCCGTTTTCTTCGATAAAATCTCTGAAATGGGCGGGCGGCCATTGGCCGCCCCTACAAGAGAATCTACAATTTATGCGTGTCATTGCGAACCAGTGACCGATGTCACTGGTGTGGCAATCCCCCGGATAGGCGTAAAATCCAAGATTTCCTAACGTAGATGTTTGAAAATCGGGGGGGATTGCCACGCCAGTGTGAGCTACGTTAAGGTATGACTGCCACTGGCAGTCATTTCGATTTTGATTCGCTGCGCGGAGCACCACTGGCTCGCAATGACATGGTTCTTTGACAATCTCAAACGTCCCGTGGAAATTCATCCACGGGACGTTTACACAATGATACACTTACTTCACATTAGAAGTCGAGCGCAGGGTCACGTCGTGGGCGCCGCCCTCGACGATGGACACGGAGGACACCAGGGTCAGCTTGGCATCCCGCTGAAGGTCGGGGATGTTGGTCACGCCCACGTTGCACATGGTGGAGCGGACTTTATACAGGGAGCCTTCCACGTTGTCGTGGAGAGAACCGGCGTAGGTGACGTAGGAATCCACGCCCTCCTCAAAGCTCAGCTTGGCGGAGCCGCCCAGGTCGTAGCGCTGCCAGTTCCGGGCACGGTTGGAGCCTTCGCCCCAGTATTCCTTCATATAAGCGCCGTTAATCATAACCTTATTGGTAGGGGACTCGTCGAACCGGGCAAAGTACCGGCCCAGCATCAGGAAGTCCGCGCCCATGGCCAGAGCCAGAGTCATGTGATAGTCGTGGACAATGCCGCCGTCGGAGCAGATGGGCACATAAATGCCGGTTTCCTTGAAATACTCGTCCCGGGCCGCAGCCACCTCAATCAGCGCCGTTGCCTGGCCTCTGCCGATGCCCTTGGTCTCCCGGGTGATGCAGATGGAGCCGCCGCCGATACCAACTTTGACGAAGTCCGCCCCGGCCTTGGCCAGGAACAGGAAGCCGTCCCGGTCAACCACGTTGCCCGCGCCGATCTTCACGGTGTCGCCGTAAGTATCCCGCACCCACCGGATGGTCTTTTCCTGCCAGCAGGTGTAGCCCTCGGATGAATCGATGACCAGCACGTCGGCGCCGGCCTCCAGCAGAGCGGGAATCCGGGTGGCATAGTCCCGGGTGTTGATGCCCGCGCCCACCAGATACCGCTTCTTGGCATCCAGCAGCTCCAGGGGGTTGGCCTTGTGGGAGGCGTAGTCCTTCCGGAAGACAAAGTACAGAAGATGGTCGTCCTCGTCCACGATGGGCAGGCTGTTCAGCTTGTTCTCCCAGATGATGTCGTTGGCCTCCTTCAGAGTGGTCTCCTTGGGGGCGGTGATGAGCTTGGAGCGGGGGGTCATGAAATCGCAGACCTTATCCGTAGGCTCCATCCGGGAAACCCGGTAGTCCCGGCTGGTGACAATGCCCAGCAGCTTTCCGTTGGCGGTGCCGTCGGCGGTGATGGCCACGGTGGAGAAGCCGTTTCTGGCCTTCAGCGCCAGCACGTCCGCCAGGGTGGCATCCGGAGTCAGATTGGAGGCGGAGGTGACGAAGCCGGCCTTGTAGCCCTTCACCTTGGCCACCATGGCAGCCTGATTCTCAATGCTCTGGGAGCCGAAAATGAAGCTGATGCCGCCCTCCTTGGCCAGGGCAATGGCCAGGGTATCGTTGGAAACGGACTGCATGACGGCGGAGGTCAGAGGCACGTTCAGGCTGAGGGCAGGCTCCTCCACGCCCTTGCGGTACTTGACCAGGGGGGTCTTCAGGCTGACCCGGTCGGGGATGCAGTCCTCGGAGGTATAGCCGGGGATGAGCAGATACTCGCTGAAGGTGTGGCTGGGTTCCGGATAGTAATAAGCCATTGGGGGGTTCCTCCTGTTTCTTTGAAAGTAATGTATGTGGGATCAGTTTTTTTACGGGGTTGTTTATGATAAGGGCGGCCTTTGGCCGCCCCTATATTACAGTGTTTTTCCGTCGCCGGAGTCCAGAACCTCGGCGATCTCCTTACCGGAGGAGCTGAGCTTGCGGAAATTGCCCAGAATCTCGCTGACGGGATTGACAATGGCAAAGGTATTGGGATACTGGTGGATGATCTGGTTCACCGCGGCCACCTGGGTCTTATTCACCACGCACAGCAGCACGCTGGTCTCCCGACCGGAGTACATGCCTTTGCCGGGAATCAGAGTGGTGGTGTGATGGATGTTCTTGATAATCGCCCTGGAGATTTCCTCCGGGTAGTCGGTGATGATCTCAAAGGCAATGGCAGACCGGCCGGACTTCATCAGCCGCTCGCCTACGGTGGTTGACATAAAGCTATAAAGAATGCACAGAATCACCGGCTCCATCTGATAGCCGTAGACAAAATAGCTGCACACGGCCACGCAGGTATTCAGGGCAAAGGTGACGCCGAAAAAGCCCATCTGGGGAGAATGCTTATGTACGATGGCGGAGACAAAATCCGTGCCGCCGGTATAGGCGCTGGCCTTGACCAGAATGGAATAGACATAGCCCTGAATCACACCGGCAACCAAAGGCCCCAGAATTTTGCTGGTGCCGTTCTCCGTAGAATAGGCGAAGGCGGAAAGATCCACATGGTCAAGCAGAATCAGTCCCAGGGAAAAGGTAATCACATAGACCATGCTCCGCAGAGCCACAGGCTTACTGACCTCAATATAGCACCAGACGGCAAGGGGCACGTTGACGAGCAGGCTCAGATAGCCTACGCTGATGCCCGTGACATACTGAATCATGGTGCAGATACCGTTCAGGCCGGAGGGAGCGAACTGGTTGGGGAAGACGAAAAGCTCATAGTTGATTGCGCCGATCATCGCCACACCGGCAATCACCAGGTAGGTCCAGAATTTTTTCGCTGCGTGCAGAGTTGTCTTTTCCGTTGCCATGATATTTCCTTTTCCAATCCGTTTTTCGGGTATTTTGACCCGCTGCTTCCTTAGTGATAAATTCTAACATAGGTTATTTTTCCGGTCAAGACGCAATTTGACGAAAAAGAAGGGCCAAAATTTTTCCAATCTGGGGGGTATGTCCACCCATCTTTCAGGCAAATACAAATGTTCTCCATTTATCTTCCCATTCTTCGGCAATTCGTAGGGTTCTTCCCTTAATTTTCCCTAAAAACTCCTTGTGTTTTCTGGTGAAATGTGATAAAATTTAGGTTGAAAGATTGTGCCCGAAAAGCAATACGCGCACCCTTTTCGGGCTGGACAAGGAAAGGAGCCGGACTATGTATTCATCCGCCTATGTCTGGGCAAAGGTTCTCAGCTATATTGAGGAGCGCCTGGGGGCTGTCACCATCTCTGCCTGGCTGGACGATGCCGAGGTCGTGGAGCTGAACGAAAACAACCTGATTCTCTATTCCCCCTCGGATTTTCGCCGGGAGATCATCCGCCGCCGGTGCACCGATCTGATTCAGGATGCCCTGAAGGAAATTTTCAATTCCGACGCCAAGCTTCTGGTCTACGGCGACGAGGAGCTGAACGCCAGAAAGCAGAAGGGCAAGTCCCCCACGGCCATGGACTTTAACCCTCAGTTTACCTTCGATAATTTTGTGGTAGGCCCGTCCAACCGGTTTGCCTACTCCGCCGCCATTGCCGTTTCCAAAACCCCGGGGCAGGTATACAATCCTCTGTTTATCTACGGCCCGCCCGGCGTGGGCAAGACCCATCTGCTCTACGCCATCGCCAACGGCATCCGCAAGGAAAATCCGGACGCCAACATCGTCTACATCAAGGGCGATCAGTTCACCAACGAATTGATCGACGCCATCAAAAGCGGCCGGAACATCGAATTCCGAAGCAAGTACCGGGAGGCGGATCTGTTCCTGGTGGATGATATCCAGTTCATCGCCGGTAAGGAATCCACCCAGGAGGAATTTTTCCATACCTTCAATAAGCTCTACGAGGAGCACAAGCAGATCGTCCTGACCTCCGACCGGAAGCCCGACGACATGCTCACCCTGGAAGAGCGGCTGCGCAGTCGGTTCCTTTGGGGTCTGACCGCGGACATCAATCCGCCGGACTATGAGACCCGGATGGCCATTCTGAAAAACAAGGCCAAGCAGCTGGGGCTGACTCTGGACGACGACGTGTGCAACTACATCGCCGTGAACATTACCTCCAACGTCCGGCAGATTGAGGGCACGGTGAAGAAGATTCTGGCCTACCGGGATCTGAACAACATGCCCCTGGATCTTCCCAACATTTCCCGAGCCATTGACGACATGTTCAAAAGCGAGGGCAACGCCCTGCCCACCCCGGGGCTTATCGTCACCCAGGTGTGCAAGTTCTACAATGTGGACGAGTCCGTCCTCCGGGGCACCCAGAAGAACAAGGGTACCGCCGAGGCCCGGCAGACGGCCATGTATCTCATCCGGAAGCTGACCAATCTGAGTCTTCCCGAAATCGGCAAGGAATTCGGCCGGGATCACTCCACGGTGCTCTACGCCATCCGGAAGGTGGAGGTGGCTCTGAAAAACGGGGATACCACCGTCCAGAACAACATCCGGGATATTACCGCTAATATTAACTCTTGTCTTTGATTTGCGCGGCCTATCAGGAAAGCCAGTAGGGGCGGCCATTGGCCGCCTAAGGCTCCCCTTGCTGACCAAGGGGAGCTGTCATGGCCGTCTCACGCAAGGCCATGACTGAGGGGATCAGAACTTCCACTTTTTGGGGAACTCTCAATGAAAGCGCAGTTTTACAATCCCTCAGTCTCGCGCTTGCGTGAGACGCGCGAGCCAGCTCCCTTTACACAAGGGAGCCGGGGGTGCTCCCGCACCAGTGCGTGTTTTGTCGATTCTCTGACACTTGGCGCTCATTGCATCTTGCAGAGGACGATGCCTTCATCGTACCGCTGCATATGCCATCGCCATACCAAAACGGGTCGATGAGGGCATCGACCCCTACGGGCTTTTTCTACGCTGAAATCTATCCACACCCCCTGTGGAATGTGGAAAACCTTTCTGTGGATAACGTTACCGTGAAAATTTTCTCAACAAGTCCTGTGGAAGGCTGTGAAGAAACTCACACAGGGCTGTGGAAAAAAAGTGGTTGCCGCTCTAAGGCAAAAGGGACTTTTCCACATAAGTTATCCCTAATACTGTTAATACTACCTTAACCTATGAAAGAATAGAGATATCTCTGAATTGATAACAAGAAAGGATGCTGACCATGCGTTTTACCTGTGAAAAAAGTATGCTGGTTACGGGACTGAATATCGCCGGAAGAACCGTCGCTCAGAAGAGCAGTCTTCCCGTCATCGAGGGTATTCTGTGCCGTGCCGAGGTAGGGCTGAGCCTTACCGGCTACAATATGGAAACCGCCATTACCTATGACATCGAAGCGGATGTGTCCGACGCCGGCGAATGCATCCTCCCGGCCAAGCTCTTCGGAGACATCGTCCGCAGACTGCCGGAAGGGCCTGTGACCGTGGTGGTAGGCGAGGATTACAAGGTTTCCATTCGGGCAGGCTATGCCTCCTTCACCATTTCCGCCGAATCCGCCGAGGATTACCCGGAGCTGCCGGATGTGAACAGCGGCCGTCCGGTGATGCTGCCTCAGAATCAGCTGAAGAATCTGATTTCCGGCACCATTTTTGCCGTGTCCGAAAATCAGGGTCGGCCGATCCACACCGGCGTGAAATTCGAGGTGACCAATGATTCCATCACCACGATAGCCGTGGACGGCTTCCGGCTGGCCCGGCGCACCTATCATCCGGAGGAAGGCACGGGACGGGAAATGAGCTTTGTGGTTCCCTCTCCCGGACTGAAGGAAGTGGAGAAAATCGTCTCCGATGTGGAGGACATGGCTTCCTTTACCTTAGGCCCCAAGCACATTCTCTTCCAGGTGGGCAAGGCCACCCTGGTCTGCCGCCTGCTGGAGGGCGAATTCCTGGATTGGCGGCGGGTGGTGCCTACGGACTGCCCCATCAAGCTCATTGCCAGCGTCAGCGATCTGGCCTCTTCCGTGGAGCGGGTGGGCCTGATCGTCTCCGAAAAATACAAAAGCCCGGTGCGGTGCGTGTTCGGCAACAACGAGCTGCTCATGCGTACCAATACCACCATCGGCGCCGCCGAGGATAAGTGCGCCTTCGCCGGTGACGGCAAGGAGCTGGAAATCGGCTTCAATGTCCGGTATCTTGCCGATGCTCTGCGGGTGATTCCTAGCGAGGAGGTCACTCTGGAGCTGACCAACGGCCTGAGCCCCATTGTGATGACCCCCGCGGACAACAAATTCGATTTTGCGTACATGGTTCTGCCCGTGCGGATTAAAAACGGCTGAGAAAGGGGCAGAATATGAAGGTAACCGTCAAAAAGAAGGAAAATTCCCAGCCCTTGGAAATTTCCACCGAGTTTATTAAGCTTCAGGACGCCCTGAAATTTGCCAATCTGGTTGGCTCCGGCGGCGAGGCCAAGGTGCTCATTCAGGAAGGACAGGTAAGCGTCAATGGAGAAGTGTGCACCATGCGGGGCAAGAAGCTTCATCCCGGGGACAGCTTCACCTTCCAGGGGCAGACCGTTTTGATTACGGCCAAGGCATGAAGATCGAAAGCCTGACCCTGCGGGGCTTCCGCAATTATGAAAATCTGAGCCTGGAATTTGACCCGGGGGTGAACCTGATTCTCGGAGACAATGCCCAGGGAAAAACCAATTTATTGGAAGCCATTTCCTATCTGGGCTCCGGGCGCAGCTTCCGGGCTCAGAAAAACGCGGAGCTTATCCGCTTCGGAAGTGCCTTCGGCGAGGTGGAGGGTCGTGTCTTTTCCCAGGAGCGGGAGCAGACATTGCGGTTTCTGATTTTCCCCGGCAGCCGCCCCCGGCAGATCTTTCGCAACGGGGCGAAAAAGAAAACCCTCTCGGAAATTGCCGGGGTGCTGCCTACGGTACTGTTCTGCCCGGAGGATCTGATGATCCTGAAATTGGGGGCAGGCCAGCGGCGGCGGTTCGGCGATTCCGGGTTATGTCAACTGCGGCCGAACTATGACGCGGCTCTGACGGAGTATCACCGGATTCTGGAACAGAAAAGCCGGATTCTCAAGGATTATCACGAAAATCCGGGACTTCTAGAGATTCTGCCGGAGTACGATACCCGGCTGTGCCAGGTGGGGGCCCTGCTGATTTCCTATCGGGCCCGGTACTATGACGCTCTGGGCAAGGCGGCAGCGGTTTACCATAATCAGTTTTCCGGAGGCGCCGAGGAATTCCGGCTGGAATACAAAACCGTTTCCACCGTAATAGACCCCTTTGCCCCGGTGGGCAAGCTTACCGAGGCGCTGCTTTCTCATTTGGAAAGCCACCGCCGGGCAGAGCTGGATTCCGGCCAGTGTCTGACCGGCCCCCACAAGGACGATTTTACCGTCACCCTGTCCGGTATCGACCTGAAGGCCTACGGCTCCCAGGGTCAGACCCGGACGGCGGCCATCAGTCTGAAGCTTGCCCAGCGGGAGCTGATGGGAAGAGAATGGGGCGAAGAGCCGGTGCTGCTTCTGGACGACGTGCTCTCGGAGCTGGATCCGGGACGGCAGGACTTTGTGCTGAACCAGATTTCTTCCGGACAGGTGTTCATCACCTGCTGCGAGGAGGGACGGTTTACCAAGCTGGGCAGGACAATTCCCATCCGAAACGGACAATTAAAGGAAAATACTCCTTAATAATCGGGAAAAATTCCCCTTATGAATGTAGGGGCGGCCATTGGCCGCCCGCCAACCCAACCACCTGTCATATCTATGAACGAAACGCAATATCCAAAACGAAAGCAAAACCGATTGCAGAATTACGATTATAGTATGCCCCATGGGTATTTCATCACCGTATGCACCCAAGACCGGAAAAATTTGTTTTGGATGGATGAAAGAATTCCCGTTACCTGCAAGGAAGAGGTTATGCTGACGAAATACGGAAAGATGGTGGATGAAATTATTCTTTCCATTCCGGCACATTATCCATCAGTTTCGGTGGACGACTATGTCATTATGCCAAATCACATTCATCTGCTGCTGCAAATTCATACCGACCCGGACGGGCGGCCAATGGCCGCCCCTACAATCCAGACGGTGGTGAATCAGATGAAGGGAGCCGCTTCCAAATGGGCCGGTTTTTCCCTTTGGCAGAAGGGCTTTTACGACCATATTGTGAGAAATGACAGAGATTATCAGGAAATTCTCAGGTATATCCAAGGAAATCCGGCAAAATGGCTGGAGGACAAGCTATATAGAATGCGGTAAAATGCAAAACCCAACATTAGGAGGACAACAATGTCTGACGAAACGAAAGTAACACAGGAATACGGCGGCTCTCAGATTCAGGTTCTGGAGGGTCTGGAGGCGGTGCGCAAGCGGCCGGGTATGTATATCGGCTCCACCTCCTCCTCCGGATTGCACCACCTGGTCTATGAGATCGTGGACAACGCCATTGACGAGGCTCTGGCCGGCTACTGCAAGCACATCACCGTCACCATCAATCCCGGCGATTCCATTACCGTCACCGACGACGGCCGGGGTATCCCCGTGGACATCCAGCCCCAGACCGGACGGCCTGCCCTGGAAGTGGTGTACACCGTGCTCCACGCCGGCGGCAAATTCGGCGGCGGCGGCTACAAGGTCTCCGGCGGCCTCCACGGCGTAGGCGCCTCCGTTGTCAACGCTCTGTCCGAGTGGCTGCGGGTGCGGGTGCACAAGAACGGGGAAATTTACGAAATGAAATTCGCCCGGGGCCACATCACCCAGGAAATGAAGGTGGTGGGCAAAACCGACAAAACCGGCACCGAGGTCACCTTCCAGCCCGACCCGGAGATGTTCGATTCCCTGGTCTACGACTATGAGATTCTTCACGAGCGGATGCGGGAGGAGGCCTTCCTGAACGCCGGTCTGGCAATCACCATCACCGACGACCGGGACGACGAAAAGCAGATTTCCGAAACCATGTGCTACGAGGGCGGCATTAAGGAATTCGCCGCCTGGTGCAACCGGAACAAGACCGTCCTCCATGACGAAGTGATCTACATGAAGGGCAGCAAGGGCGACGCCTCCGCGGAAATCGCCGTTCAGTACAACGACGGCTACAATGAATTCCTGCTGTCCTTCGCCAACGACGTGCGTACGCCCGAAGGCGGTATGCACGAAACCGGCTTCAAAACGGCTCTGACCCGGGTGCTCAACAACTACGGCATGAAAAACGGCATCATCAAGGGAGACGACAAGGTCTCCGGCGACGACTGCCGGGAGGGCATTACCGCCATCATCTCCGTGAAGTTGACGGACGCCCAGTTCGAGGGTCAGACCAAGGCCAAGCTGGGCAACGCCTATATCCGGACGCTCGTTGACCAGGTGGTGAACGACCAGCTGACCATCTTCTTTGAGGAGCATCCCCAGATCGCCAAGGCGGTGCTGGAAAAGGCCATGATGGCAAACCGGGCAAGAGAAGCCGCCCGGAAAGCCAGAGAATCCATCCGCAGGAAAACCGGTCTGGAATCCGGTCAGATGCCGGACAAGCTTCAGGACTGCAACGAGCGCAATCCGGAGCTGTGCGAAATCTACATCGTGGAGGGCGACTCCGCTGCCGGCTCTGCCATTCAGGGCAGAGACTCCCGGTTCCAGGCGATTCTGGCCATGTGGGGCAAAATGCTCAACGTGGAAAAGGCCAGAGCCGACAAAATTTACGGCAACGACAAGCTGTACCCCCTGATCGTGGCTCTGGGCGCGGGCATCGGAGACGAATTTGATTTGGAGAAGCTGCGCTATCACAAGGTGGTCATCATGTCCGATGCGGATGTGGACGGCGCCCATATCCGAACGCTGCTTCTGACCTTCTTCTTCCGGTATATGCGGCCGCTGATTGAGCACGGCTATGTCTATTCCGCCGTGCCGCCTCTTTACAAGCTGACCCGGGGCAGAACCACCAAGGTTGCCTATTCCGACGATCAGCGGGATCAGATTTCCGCCCAGCTTCGCTCCGACAACGCCAACGCCAAGGTGGACATCAGCCGGTTCAAGGGTCTGGGCGAAATGGATCCCCATGAGCTGTGGGAGACCACCATGGATCCGGAGAAGCGGACGCTGCGCCGGATCACCCTGGAGGATGCCCGCCGGGCGGACGAGATTTTCACCGTGCTCATGGGCGAGCAGGTGGAGCCCCGGAAGGACTGGATCGAGCGCAACGCGAAATACGCGGTGAATCTGGATTTCTAAGAATGTTTCCGTCATAGAAAGTCAGCCGTCAAAAGCATGTCATTGCGAACCAGTGGTGCTCCGCGCAGCGAATCTAAAATAACAATGACTGCCGGTGGCAGTCATACCTTAGTGTAGCGCAGCACTGGTGTGGCAATCCCCTTCCATTTTTCGGGAGTCATCGAACAACGTACTCCTTGGCTCCCCCTTTGGGGGAGCTGGCGGCGAAGCCGACTGAGAGGGTAAAACAAGCCCTCTCCGCCCCTTCGGGGCACCTCTCCCATAGGGAGAGGCAAGACACTCATCCGTCTCGCGCTTGCGGGAGACGCGCAAGCCACCTTCCCCCTTAAGAACGGATTTCGCAATGACAGCGTTATACGACAATAATTGCCCAATGACAGCAATTTATGGAGGTGTCTTATTTGGCACATAACAGAAGCTACAAACCCGAGGACATCCGTTTCCCCGACCAGGTGATCACCCAGAGCAACCTGGTGGACGAAATGGAAAAGTCCTACATTGAATACGCCATGTCCGTCATCGTGGGACGGGCACTGCCCGATGTCCGGGACGGCCTGAAGCCGGTTCACCGCCGGATTCTGTACACCATGTACGAAAGCGGCCTGACCTCCGACAAGCCCTTCAAGAAGTCGGCCACCTGCGTCGGTGACGTGCTGGGTAAATACCATCCCCACGGCGACGCGTCGGTATATGACGCCATGGTGCGCCTTGCCCAGGATTTTTCCATGCGCTATATGCTGGTGGACGGCCACGGCAACTTCGGCTCCGTGGACGGCGACCCCCCGGCAGCCTACCGTTACACCGAGGCTCGGCTCAGCAAAATTTCCAACGAAATGCTCCGGGACATCGACAAGGAGACCGTGGACTGGGATCCCAACTTTGACGAGACCCGCAAAGAGCCTCGAGTGCTGCCCAGCCGGTTTCCTAACCTGCTGGTCAACGGCTCTTCCGGCATTGCCGTGGGCATGGCCACCAACATTCCGCCCCACAACCTGACCGAGGTTATTGACGCCTGCGTGTGCGTGCTGGACGACCCGGAGGCCACCATGGCCGACCTGATGGATCACATTTCCGGCCCGGATTTCCCCACCGGCGGCATTATCATGGGACGCAGCGGCATTCGGGCGGCCTACGCCACCGGCCGGGGCAAGGTCATCGTCCGGGCCCGGACGGAATTCGAGGAGTTCGGCAAGGATCGGATGCGGATCATTGTCACCGAGCTTCCCTACCAGGTCAATAAGCGGCAGCTCATCAAGAACATTGCCGAGCAGGTGAAGGACAAGCGGCTGGACGGCATTTCCGACCTCCGGGACGAAACCGACCGGAACGGTATGCGGATGGTCATTGAGCTGAAAAAGGACGCGAACCCCCAGGTGGTGCTCAATAACCTGTTCAAGCAGACCGCCCTCCAATCCAGCTTCGGCATTATCATGCTGGCACTGGTGGATAACCAGAAGCAGCCGAAAATTCTCTCCCTGCGGCAGATCATCGACGAGTATCTGAAGCATCAGGAGGAAATCCTGACCCGCAGAACCCAGTACGACCTGCGCAAGGCCCGGGAGCGTGCCCACCTGTTGGAGGGTCTGCTCATTGCCCAGGACAACATCGATGAGGTCATTCATATTATCCGCTCTGCCTATGACGATGCCAAGCAGCGTCTGATGGACAGATTCTCTCTGGACGATATCCAGGCCCAGGCCATTCTGGACATGCGGCTGAAGGCGCTTCAGGGTCTTGACCGGGAAAAGCTCCAGGCGGAATACGATGATCTGATGGAAAAGATCAAGTATTATCTGGAACTTCTGGCGGACGAGAACAAGCTGAAGGCCGTTCTCCGGGAGGAATTGATCGAGATCCGGGACAAGTTCGGCGACAAGCGGAAGACCGAGATTCAGGACATCGAGGACGAAATCGACATCGAAGACCTGATCGAGGAGGAGACCTGCGCCTTCACCCTGTCCAGCCACGGCTATATCAAGCGGATGCCCGTGGATACCTACCGGACCCAGAGCCGGGGCGGCCGGGGCGTGAACGCCCAGAACCTCAAGGAGGAGGATTTCGTCAAATCCCTGACCATTGCCTCCACCCACGATTATATTCTGTTCTTCACGGACATGGGCAAGGTGCACCTGCGCAAGGGCTACCAGATTCCCGAGGCCGGACGTACCGCCCGGGGCACTGCCATTGTGAACGTGCTGCCGCTGGAGGCCGGAGAGTCCGTCACCGCCATGGTCATTACCCGGGAGTTTGACGACAATGAGTTCCTGATGATGGTCACCCGGAAGGGCACCGTCAAGCGGATTCCCTTCATTGCCCTGAAAACCAACCGGAAAACCGGTATCCGTGCCATCACCCTGGAAGAGGGCGATCACCTCATCAACGTCATCCGCACCAACGGCAACGACAATATTCTGCTGGCTACCGCCCAGGGCATGGCCATCTGCTTCAACGAGAACGACGTCCGGCCTATGGGACGGGACGCCGCCGGTGTCCGGGGCATCAGTCTGTCCGACGGCGACTTTGTGGTGGGCGCGGAGAAGGCCGAGGAGGGCAAGACCCTGCTCACCGTCACCGTCAACGGCTACGGCAAGCGCACGGAGCTGAGTGAGTATCTCCGCACCGGCCCCAACGGCGAAAAATGCGCCCAGAGCCGAGGCGGCAAGGGTCTGAAAAACTATAACATTACCCCCAAGACCGGGTCTGTTGCCGGCTGTCGGGTGGTGAGCGAAAGCGACGACGTGATGCTCATCGAAAACGGCGGCGTGATCATCCGGATTCCCGCTGCCTCCATCAACGTCTACAAGCGGGACACCCAGGGCGTTATCGTCATGCGCATCGAGGAGGGCAACCAGGTGGTGTCTTTGGAGCGTGTGGAGGCCATGGAGGAAGAAGCCAAGGGCGAGGAGCCTCAGGCATGAAGACCGTAACCCTGTACACCGACGGTGCCTGTTCCGGAAACCCCGGCCCCGGAGGCTGGGGAGCCATCCTGGAGTTTAACGGGGTGGAGAAGGAGCTTTCCGGCGGCGAGGACGCCACCACCAACAACCGGATGGAGCTGACCGCCGTCATTGAAGGGCTGAGGGCGCTGAAAGAGCCCTGTATTGTGGAACTCTATTCCGATTCCAAGTACGTCATTGACGCTCTGGAAAAGGGCTGGGCCTGGGGCTGGAAGAAGCGGGGCTGGGTGAAGTCCGACAAAAAGCCCGCCCTGAACCCGGACCTGTGGGAGGTGCTTCTCCGGCTGACCCAGACCCATCAGGTGCGTTATCACTGGGTCAAGGGTCACGCGGACAACCCCAAGAATAACCGGTGCGACGAGCTGGCCGTGGCTCAGTGGAAAATGAGGAAGTAAGATGTATCTATCCATCGGAAATGATATGGCCGTCCGGGACAGCTCCATCATCGGAATTTTTGACCTGGACAATACCTCCACCTCCAGGCGAACCCGGGATTTTCTGGCGAAGAGCGAGGAAAACGGCGACGTGGTGCCCTGTGATGAGCTGCCAAAGTCCTTCATTCTGACTTCGGAGTACGGCTTTCACCGGGTGCGGCTCACGTCCCTCAGCGCGGCCACCCTGGAAAAACGGCTGAAATGAAAAAATGGGATTGCCGCAAGGAATGCGGCAGTCCCATTTTTTGAGTGTTGCCATAAACGCATGTCATTGCGAACCAGTGCTCACACTGGCATGGCCCTTCCCAAGCCTTCCCCCGCGGGGTGGTGCTCCGCGCAGCGAATCAAAATCTAACAATTGCCAGTGGCAATTGCTCAATAATGTAAAGGTGGCTCGCGCGTCCCCCGCAAGCGCGAGACGGATGAGGGCCTTGCCTCTCCCTTTGGGAGAGGTGCCCTGCAGGGGCGGAGAGGGCGTTTTTACCCTCTCAGTCACTTCGTGACAGCTCCCCCAAAGTGGGAGCCAAGGGGGACGAGGGAAACGGATTGCCACGTCGGCCACTGGCCTCCTCGCAATGACAGTGTTCTTTCGTTTCTGCTCAGTACAATGCTGCCGATACCGAGCTTGTGCCCAATGGTCTTACGATTACACACCAGAGTGCGCACGCATTGGCTGTCGGCCCTGCCGACCCGGCGAAAATTTAAGAAAATTTACAAGACAATTCCGGTTATTTGTGTTATACTATAAAAATCTACTACTATGCACATAAAGGAGGAATTCCTTTGCGATATTGGTTCGGCTATCTGACTGCCGGGATTTTTGCCGCTATCACCTGGCTGCTGACCCGGTTCGGCGAGCGTTACGCGACCCTGGTGGACATGGTCTATCCTTATGTGGTGCGCACCTTGCAGGAATACCTGGCCAACTGGACGGGTCAGTTCCCTTACCCGGTCTGGCAGGCTCTTGCGGTGGTGCTGGGAATGCTGATTCTGGCAAGTCTCGTGCTGGTGCTGGTGCTCAAGTGGAACCCCATCCAGTGGCTGGGCTGGGTGCTGGCGGTATTTTCCGGCATTTACCTGCTGCATATGGCCATGTGGGGCATGAACTACTACGCAGGCTCCCTGTCAGACGACATCCGTCTGGAGGTCAGCAGCTATAACCTGGACGAGCTCACCGAGGCCACCGAGTATTACCGGGACAAGGCCAATTCTCTGGCCAAGCGGGTCAGCCGGGACGGCAGCGGCAACGTAAAATTCGACTCCTTTGAGGCCATGGCCGAGAAGGCCGGGGAAGGCTTTCACACCCTGACCTATGAAAAGCACTATCCTGTCTTTGCCGGATGTACGCTTCCTGTGAAAAAGCTGGGCTGGGCGGACATGTACACCTCCATGGGCATTACCGGCTTCACCTTTGGCATCACCGGCGAAGCCTGCGTGAATCCCCAGATTCCGGATGTGCTGCTGCCCTTTACCATGTGCCACGAAATGGCGCATAGAATGTGCATTGCCTCCGAGCGGGACGCCAACTTTGGGGCCTTCCTGGCCTGTTCCGTCCATTCCGACCCGAATTTCCAGTATTCCGCCTATTTCATGGCCTTCCGTTACTGCTACAGTGCCCTTGCCAGCGTGAATACCCAGGCGGCGGCCGCGGCGGCGGCTCGGGTGAAGCAGGGCGTGGGAGATACCCTGCGGACGGACTGGAACGCCTATGACGCTTTCTTCAACCAGAAGCAGGACACCAAGGCCACCCACCTTGCGGATACGATGAACGACACCTATCTGAAAACCAGCGGCGAAAAGCAGGGAATTTCTTCCTACGCCCAGGTCTGCGACCTGCTGGTAAACTGGCATATTCAGACCGTGGTGCTGCCCTCCATTACCCAGACGGAGACCCGGTTCGACCCCTACGACAGGACCAAGGTGGATTTAAGCGGCATCGTCAACGCGAAGGGAGGCATCGGCTGATGGAGAAAACCCTGAAAGAGGGTCTGACCCGGCTGGGTCTGGATTTGCCGGAGGAGCGGCAGGAGAAGCTGTGCGCCTTTGCCCGAGCCATGGTCAAGCAGAATGAAGTGATGAATCTGACGGCCATCACCGAGGATACCCAGGTGGCGAAGCTTCATCTGCTGGACAGCCTGACGGTGCTGTGCTGCGCCGATCTGCGTGGCAAAAAGCTCATCGACGTGGGCTGCGGGGCGGGCTTTCCCGGAGTGCCTCTGGCCATCGCCTGCCCGGAAGCCAAAGTGACGCTGCTGGATTCTCTGGGCAAGCGGATGAAATGGCTGGAGGAAATCCTGCCCGGCCTGGGAATTTCCGCCCGGTGCGTCACGGCAAGAGCCGAGGAAGCGGTGGCAGACTGCCGGGAGCAGTACGATTTTGCCACCTCCCGGGCGGTTGCCCGGCTGAACATCCTGCTGGAACTGACGGCTCCCTATGTGAAAGTGGGCGGCGCGGTGCTGGCCATGAAGGGTACCGCCGCGGAGGAAGAGCTCAGTGAGTGCGCCGGGGCTATCAAAAAGCTGGGGCTGAAGCTGGAGGAAGTGCGCAAATTCCCCATTGACGGCACCAGCCACGGGGTGATTATCCTGCGTAAGGTTGCCCCCACCCCCAAGCAGTACCCCAGACGGTACGCCAAAATCAAACAGGCACCGCTGAAATGAACCCTGAAATGAGAATCCCCCCTGGGACAGACCTGTCCCAGGGGGGATTGCTTTTATGGTACTACCGAAAAACGTACTGGTGCGGGAGCACCCAACGGCTCCCTTGTGCAAAGGGAGCTGGCAAAAATCTTTGATTTTTGACTGAGGGATTGTAAAGCTGCGTCAATGAGAGCACACAAAATGATGGGAGTTCTGATCCCCTCAGCCCCAGTGTGCGCACTGGGGCAGCTCCCCTTGATCAGCAAGGGGAGCCTTTCGCCCCTTTACACAAGGGGGCTTTGGTGCTCCCCTTATTCAGCAAGGGGAGCCTTTGGGGAACGGATTGCCACACCAGCGTGCGCGCTGGTTCGCAATGACATTCGCTATATAGAGCCTGCCGGATATTTGGTGTGAGGCTACTATATTGCAGCGCTACACCATAAAAGCAGCCCCCGGGGCGAGTGCCCCGGGGGTACGTTATGGAATGACAGAATGGATAGCCGGAAGCCTTACTTGCTCAGGAACTTGTCGATGGCCTCGGCACCCTTCTTGCCGGCACCCATAGCCAGGATGACGGTTGCGGCACCGGTAACGGCATCGCCGCCGGCGAACACGCCTTCCCGGGTGGTCATCTCGTTCTCGTTGACGATCAGGCAGCCCTTCTTGTTGGTATCCAGGCCGGGGGTGGTGGAGCGGATCAGGGGGTTGGGACTGGTGCCCAGAGCCATGATGACGGTGTCCACATCCAGCACAAACTCACTGTCAGGAATCTCCACGGGGCGGCGGCGGCCGGAAGCATCGGGCTCGCCCAGCTCCATGCGGACGCACTTCATGCCGCAGACCCGGCCATCCTCGTCGGCCAGGATCTCCACAGGATTGCACAGAGTCTTGAACTCGATGCCCTCCTCCTTGGCGTGGTGCTGCTCTTCCTTACGGGCGGGCATTTCGGCCTCGCCACGGCGATAGACGATGTACACCTTGTCGGCACCCAGACGCATGGCGCAGCGGGCGGCATCCATAGCCACGTTGCCGCCGCCAACCACGGCCACCGCCTTGGAGCGGATGACGGGGGTGTCGGAATCGGAATTGTAGGCCTTCATCAGGTTGGTACGGGTCAGGTACTCATTGGCGGACATGACACCCTTCAGGCTCTCGCCGGGGATGTGCATGAACATGGGCAGGCCTGCGCCGGAGCCCACGAAGATGGCCTTGAAGCCCATCTCGAACAGCTCGTCGATGGTCAGAACCCGGCCGATGACCATGTTGGTCATGACTTCCACGCCCTGCGCCTGAAGCTTGGTGACCTCGTTTGCCACGATGGCCTTGGGCAGACGGAATTCGGGAATGCCGTAAACCAGCACGCCGCCGGCGGTGTGCAGAGCCTCAAATACGGAAACCTGATAGCCCTTCTTGGCCAGATCGCTGGCGCAGGTCAGGCCGGCAGGGCCGGAGCCGACCACGGCCACCTTGATGCCGTTGGAGGGAGCCTTCTCAGGCATGGCGTTGACGTTTTCCCGATACCAGTCGGCAACGAACCGTTCCAGACGGCCGATGGCCACCGGCTCACCCTTGATGCCCCGGACGCACTTGCTCTCGCACTGGGTCTCCTGGGGACACACACGGCCGGAAAGAGCCGGCAGGGCGTTGGTGGAGGTGATGACCTCGTAGGCGGCCTTGAAATCCCGCTCACGAACCTTGGCGATGAACTCAGGGATGCGCACGTTGACGGGGCAGCCCTCCACGCACTTGGGGTTCTTGCAGTTCAGGCAGCGGCCAGCTTCCTCAACGGCCATTTCCTCGGTATAGCCCAGGGTGACTTCCTGGAAATTCCGGGCACGAACCAGAGGCTCCTGCTCGGGCATGGGAACTTTCTTCAAAGACATATTAGCCATTTTCCCGTTCCTCCTTACTTGATGAGAGCCTTGCCCATGGCTTCCATGCGGCAGACATGATCCTTGGCAACTTCGGCTTCCCGCTCCCGGTAGGTGCCGTTCCGGCTCATGAGCTCGGCGTAGTCCACCTTGTGGCCGTCAAACTCGGGGCCGTCCACGCAGGCGAACTTGGTCTCGCCGCCCACGGTAACACGGCAGCCGCCGCACATACCGGTGCCGTCCACCATGATGGGGTTCAGGGAAACCATGGTGTGCACGCCGAAGGGCTCGGTGGTCTTGCAGACAAACTTCATCATGGGCACGGGGCCGATGGCCAGGACCTCGTCGTACTGCACACCAGATTCCAGCAGAGCCTGGAGCTTGACGGTGCCGAAGCCCTTCTCGCCGTAGGAGCCGTCGTCGGTCATCAGGTACAGGTTATCCGCGCAGGCACGGAACTCGTCTTCCAGGATGACAATGTCCTTGTTCCGGAAGCCGATGATCACGTCCACAATGGCGCCGGCCTCCTTGAAGGCACGGGCAGCGGGCAGAGCGATGGCGCAGCCCACGCCGCCGCCGACAACGCACACCCGCTTCTTGCCTTCCACGTCGGTGGGCTTGCCCAGGGGGCCAACGAAGTCCCGGATGTAGTCACCCTCGTTCAGTTCTCCCAGAGCCTTGGTGGTGAAGCCCACCTTCTGGAAGATGATGCTGACAGTACCCTTCTCGCGGTCGTAGCCGGCGATGGTCAGAGGCACACGCTCGCCCATCTCATCGATCCGGAAGATGATGAACTGACCTGCCTTTGCCTTTCTGGCAACGAAGGGGGCCTCGATGTCCATCAGGGTGACGTTGGCATTGAGCTCCTTCTTACGCACGATTTTATACATTTCTGATCCGTCCTTTTCCTTTTCAGAATGGTGAATAACGATATTTGGTTTTTCCACCCAAACACTTCCATTATAACGGGTTTCGTCACATTTGTCAAACAATATTGAACGGTTTTGTAACGATTCCATAAAGCCGGCCCGGTGCCCGGGCAGGCAGTGCGTGGATGGCTGGTCTGTCATCGTGATACCTTTGGGTACCGCTCGGTATCGTTCTGTTTTTAGAACGGAACAGAATAACATATGTCATTGCGAGCCAGTGCTCACACTGGCGTGGCCCTTTCCAAGGATTCCCTCCGGTCACAATCCCCCGATTTTTCCGAGAACTACCGGCGAAGCGCAAAGGCTCCCCTTGCTGACCAAGGGGAGCTGTCATGGCCGTCTCACGCAAGGCCATGACTGAGGGGATCAGAACTTCCACTTTTCGGGGCACTCTCAATAAAGCGCGGTTTTACAATCCCTCAGTCTCGCGCTTGCGTGAGACGCGCGAGCCAGCTCCCTTTACACAAGGGAGCCGGGGGTGCTCCCGCACCAGTGCGTTTTTCGATGGTTCCCGTCAGTGCGCGCAAATGGGGACGCATTACGCCATATCAGCCCTGTCCTGCCTGTTTTTCCTCCTCCGGGATGAAATCCAGGACGATCTCCTTGAGCCGGGTGCGCAGCTGAATGTATTTGACTCCGGCGGAGTCCATCATCCGCTTGGAAGCCAGGGTAGAAAGAGAATCGGCGTACTTGTCGGAAAGATAATATACTTCCTTCACGCCGCTTTGGATAATGGCCTTGGCGCACTCGTTGCAGGGAAACAGCGCCACATACAGGCGACTTCCCCGCAGATCCCGGCCGTTGGCGTTGAGCACCGCGTTCAGCTCCGCGTGGACAACGTAGGGGTACTTGGTGGCGCTGCCCTCCCGATCCCAGGGATATTCGTCGTCGGAGCAGCCCTTGGGCATACCGTTGTAGCCGGTGGAAATGATGATGTTGTCCGGGGAGACGATGCAGGCGCCTACCTGGGTGTTGGGATCCTTGCTTCGTTTGGCCGCCAGCATGGCAATGCCCATGAAATACTCGTCCCAGCTGATATAATCCGCTCGTTTCATACTCGGTTCCTCCCGCGCTGATGGCTCCCTTGTGTAAAGGGAGCTGGCAAAAATCTCTGATTTTTGACTGAGGGATTGTCAAAATGGGAAAGTTCTGATCCCCTCAGTCACTTCGTGACAGCTCCCCTTGATCAGCAAGGGGAGCCTTCTTCTCCAGTATAGCAAAAAAGCGAACCGGCAACAAGTACCGGTTCGCAATTTTTACTCAAAAAAATTCTTCAGATTGTCGATGAACTTTTTCCTTTTGGGGGACACTTCGATGGTGCCGTCCAGCTTGCGCAGCAGCTCCTTCTGCTCCCCGGTCAGATGGGTGGGAGTCTCCACCACCACGGTGAAGCGCTCGTTGCCCCGGCGGCGGGAATTGCCCACCTCGGGAATGCCCTTCTCCCGGAGGATGAACTCCCGGCCGGTCTGAGTGCCCTCAGGCAGGTCAAAGTCCACCTTGCCGTCCAGGGTAGGCACTTGAATTTTTGCGCCCAGTGCCGCCTGGGTGAAGCTGATAGGCACTTCACACAGCACATCTGTGCCCTGACGGCTGAAGATGGGATGCCGCCGGATGAGAATCTCCACCAGCAGATCGCCGTTGGGGCCGCCGTTGGCACCGACGCAGCCTTCGCCCCGGACACGGACGCTCTGTCCGGCGTCCACACCGGCGGGAATCTTCACCTTCACCCGATTGGTGCGGCGAACCTTGCCCTTGCCCTTGCAGGTGGTGCAGGGGGTCTTGATGATCTTGCCCCGACCGTTACAGGCGGGACAGGTGGTGGAGGACTGCATCTGCATACCCATGAAATTCTGTACCGTCCGCACCTGGCCGGTGCCGTGGCACTGGGAGCAGGTCTCAATCACGCCGTCGGCAGAGCCGCTGCCGTGACAGGCGGGACAGTTTTCAATTCTGGGGGTAGCCACTTCTTTCTCACAGCCGAAGGCGGCCTCCTCAAAGGTCAGCTCCAGCCGGGCACCTACATTTTCACCCCGGCGGGGGGCGTTCTGGGTGCTGGCACGGGTTCTGCCACCGCCGCCGCCGAAGAATTCGCCGAAGATGTCGCCTAAGTCGCCGAAATCTCCGAAGCCTCCGAAGCCGCCGCCGTAGCCGCCGGCACCGGCACCGGCACCGGCACCGAAGTTGGGGTCAACGCCCGCAAAGCCGAACTGGTCGTACTTGGCCTTCTTGTCCGCATCGGAGAGCACCTCGTAGGCTTCACCGATCTCCTTGAATTTCTCCTCGGCGGTTTTGTCCCCGGGGTTCCGGTCGGGATGGTATTTCATGGCCAGCTTCCGGTAGGCCTTCTTTATATCATCGGCACTGGCGCTTTTGTCCACGCCCAGTACCTCATAGTAATCACGTTTATTTTCAGCCACAGATATTCACCTCGAAAATGGATATGGGTTGTGGGACCGACACGGAGTCGGTGATTGTAGTGGTGCGGGAGCACCCAAAGGCTCCCTTGTGTAAAGGGAGCTGGCAGCCGTCAGGCTGACTGAGGGATTGTACTGGAATCACGAGAACAATCCCCCCGGCAAAAATTGAAATTTTTGCCACCCCCCTTTACACAAGGGGGGCTTGGGCGCTCCCGCGCCACGGCAAACAAAATAGAATCTAGGCTTCACGACCCATTTTACGATTTGCAATGACATGGGGTGTTCGTTTCCGCTCGGTATCCTGTATCGATACCGAGCCTGTGCCCAATGGAATATCGATTACAGACCAGCCGGGCACGCACTGTTTGTCGGCACTGCCGACAAGGGGCGGCGTGGGCCGCCCCTTGCAGTGTTTTCTTTAGTCAACAGACTCGTAGTCCGCGTCAACCACGCCGTCGTCGCCGGGCTGATTGCTCTGGGCACCGCCCTGAGCACCACCCTGTGCGCCCTGAGCGCCGGTCTGCTGATACAGCTTCTCGGACACCGCGTAGAAGGCCTTCTGGACTTCCTCGGTAGCGGCCTTGATGGCGGCTACGTCATTGCCCTTGTTGACTTCCTTCAGCTTGTCGATGGCAGCCTGGATGGAAGCCTTCTCGGCAGCGTCGATCTTGTCGCCCAGCTCGTTCAGAGTCTTCTCGGTCTGATAGACGGTCTGGTCGGCGGCGTTGTGGGTGTCCACCTCTTCCTTCCGGGCCTTGTCCTCGGCGGCGTACTGCTCGGCATCCTTCACAGCCTTGTCGATGTCCTCCTGGCTCAGGTTGGTGGAAGCGGTGATGGAGATGTTGGCCTCCTTGCCGGTGCCCAGATCCTTAGCGGAAACCTTCACAATGCCGTTGGCATCGATGTCGAAGGTGACCTCAATCTGAGGCACGCCACGGGGCGCGGGAGCGATGCCGCCCAGCTGGAACCGACCCAGAGTCTTGTTGTAGGCAGCCATTTCCCGCTCGCCCTGGAGGACGTGCACCTCAACGGAGGTCTGTCCGTCGGCGGCGGTGGAGAAGATCTGCTTCTTCTGAACGGGGATGGTGGTGTTCCGGTCTACCAGACGGGTGAACACGCCGCCCATGGTCTCAATGCCCAGGGACAGAGGGGTCACGTCCAGCAGCAGGATGTCGTTCACATCGCCGGTGAGCACGCCGCCCTGAATGGCAGCGCCCACAGCCACGCACTCATCGGGGTTGATGCCCTTGAAGCCTTCCTTGCCGGTGATGTTCTTCACGGCGTCCTGGACAGCGGGGATACGGGTGGAGCCGCCAACCAGCAGCACCTTGTGAATGTCGGAAGCGCTGAGGCCTGCGTCGGACATGGCCTGACGGACAGGCTTCATGGTGCGCTCGACCAGATCGGCGGTCAGCTCATTGAACTTTGCCCGGGTCAGGGTCACGTCCAGGTGCTTGGGGCCGGTGGCGTCGGCGGTGATATAGGGCAGGTTGATGTTGGTGGAGGTCACGCCGGACAGCTCAATCTTTGCCTTCTCGGCAGCTTCCTTCAGACGCTGCATAGCCACCTTGTCGCCGGCCAGGTTGATGCCCTCGGCCTTCTTGAACTCGTCTACCAGGTAGTCCATGATTCTCTGGTCGAAGTCGTCGCCGCCCAGATGGGTGTCGCCGGCGGTAGCCAGAACCTCAATGACACCGTCGCCGATGTCCAGGATGGACACATCGAAGGTGCCGCCGCCCAGGTCGTACACCATGATCTTCTGCTCGGACTCCTTGTCCAGGCCGTAGGCCAGAGCCGCGGCGGTAGGCTCGTTGATGATCCGCTTCACATCCAGGCCGGCGATCTTACCGGCGTCCTTGGTGGCCTGACGCTGAGCATCAGAGAAATATGCGGGGACGGTGATGACGGCCTCGGTAACGGGCTGTCCCAGATAGCTCTCGGCATCCGCCTTCAGCTTCTGAAGAATCATTGCGGAAATTTCCTGAGGGGTGTAGTTCTTGCCGTCGATGGTCACATGATAATTTTCACCCATGTGACGCTTGATGGAAGCAACGGTGCGGTCCGCGTTGGTCACGGCCTGACGCTTTGCCACCTGACCGACCATACGCTCGCCGGTCTTGGAAAATGCCACCACGGAAGGGGTGGTGCGGTTGCCTTCGGCGTTGGCGATCACAACAGGCTCGCCGCCCTCCAGAACAGCAACACAGGAATTCGTAGTACCAAGGTCAATACCAATAATCTTTGCCATAATCATTATCCTCCTATATATTCATGAAAAGAATTTATAAATTTATTTTGCGCTGCTTCGAATAACATATGTCATTGCGAACCAGTGCGCACACTGGTGTGGCAATCCCCCGGATATTCCGGGTTCCTGCCGACTCAGTTGGCAACCTGAACCATTGCGAACCGAACGACTTTATCGCCGATTTTGAAGCCCTTCTGGAAGACCTGAGCCAGGACGTTCTCGCCCAGACTTTCATCTTCCGTGTGCATCACGGCGTTGTGCAGGTTGGGGTCAAAGGTTTCCCCCACCGTTCCGAAGATTTCCACGCCCAGACCGTTCAGAATCTTCACAAGCTCGGTCATGGTCATCTCCACGCCCTTTTTATAGGCGGCATCCTCGGTGGGCTGGTTCAGCGCCCGCTCCAGGTTGTCGTAAACGGGAAGAATCTTCGCCACCGCGTCGGCCTTGCCGTTTCCGTAGGCCGCGTCCTTTTCCTTGACGGTGCGCTTGCGGAAGTTGTCATATTCCGCGGCGATCCGCAGGTGGGCGTCCCGCTCGGCGTTGTATTTTTCCTCCCAGGGATTTGCTTCGTCCTTCTTGACTTCCGCTTCCTCCTGAGGAACTTCCTCAGCGTTGGAAACCGGCTCCAGCTCTTCTTCTGTTGTCTTCTTTTCTTCTGCCACGTTCATTCCTCCATATCATACGCCCTGCGGCGTTCCACTGTCTTTTTTCTCCGGGGTGGGCAGCTGAGGCTGCTCGGGCTTGGCGAACATCTTGGAAAGGCTCTCGGCAAAGTAGCTGAGCCTTGCCGTGACCTTTGCGTAGTCCATCCGGGTGGGGCCAACCACACCAATCATGCCCTGAAGGCCGTCGCCGATGTCGAACTTTGTCATCACCACGGAGGTGTCCTTCAATTCCTCGGATACGTTCTCCGGCCCGACAATGACCTTGGTGCCGTTGGTGTTTTCCATCACCGCGGGCAGGTTCGCCAGGGCGTCCTCATCGATGGAGGCCATGACCCGCTGAGCCTTGTCCACGTCCCGATATTCGGGAAGCCCCAGAAGTCGGGACTGACCGAACACGGCAACATTGGGGCTTTCGCTGGCTCGCAGGGTTTCCTGAACGAAATCCACGATTACGGGAACCAGAGAAGCGGCACTGCCGGCCGAACGCATGACCTTATCCAGAAGCTCGGCGGTGATTTGCTCCGGCGGGATATCCGTCAGGGAAGCGTTGAGCACCGCGCTGAGGATTTTCAGATCTGCGTCTCCCACGTCCAGGGGAAGCTTGATGAGCTTGTTGCCCACCTGCTCGTTGCTGAGCATCAGCACCAGAATCACGCTGCCGGGGCCTGCCAGAATCAGGTCATACCGCTTGACGGTAAGCTGACCGCTGCGGGAGGCGGCGGAGATGGCCGGAAGATCCGTTGCCTGGGAAACCAGCCTTGCCACCTTCTCCACCATTTTATCCACACGCTGCATCTTTTCCTCGATGGCATTGTTGATAGATTTGGTTTCGTCGATGCTCAGCCGGTAGTCCATCATCAGCTCATCCACATACAGCCGATAGCCCGCGGCGGAGGGAATCCGACCGGCGCTGGTGTGAGGCTGCTCCAGATAGCCAAGAGCGGTAAGCTCTGCCATCTCGTTGCGGATGGTCGCGGAGGAGTATTTCATATCCGGAAGCTCCGTGATCGCCTTGGAGCCAACGGGCTCGGCGGTGCGGATATAAAGATCCACGACACTGCGCAGAACCTTCTTTTTCCGATCACTCAGCTCCATGTTTCCTCCTCCTTTTTCTTTAGCACTCCTTTCTCTTGAGTGCTAAGCACACTATACACCAGAGTGCTAAAAAAGTCAATGGGTTACTTTTGAATTATTCTTGAACATTTTGCCGGAGGGCATACACATTATATAAAATAAACGCTCCCGCCGGAGCGGGAGCATTGACATTTTCAAAGAAGTGGGGTATCGTAGAGATACGAAGGGTGCTGCCGGCAGACGGTCAGACCCCGAGTGGTATTGTTATAAGAAGTAACCGCACTCTTTGGTCGGAGGGGCGGTTACTTCTTTTTTGTCTGTAAAAACAGGCCGATGATGCCAACGATTAAAATGCCGATCTGGATTAGGTCGGAGTATGTAACCATCCGCAGCACCCCCTATCTCTTTTCGGAGATTCGGGGGTTAAGAAGGGAACCATAATAGAATGCGTAGGGGACAATGCCCTCATTGTCCCGGAGAAATAATTGTGTGTAAGATTGTTCCCTTCATAAGTATTTCAGTGCTGCTACCTCCGGGGGCAATTTTCTTGTCTCGGCAAGAAAATTGATAAGAAGCCGACTTAGGGGGCGCTGCCGAAAAGCCGCTCCCCCTAAGTACCCCCCGGCCGCCCTAACGAACCGCTCCAGAATCTTTCGGCTTGCTATGGGTGGGGCTATCGAAAAAAGTCTGAAAGATACGGTGCGCTACTTTTCGCAATAACACGTTTTTTTGACAGTCTCAAGCCCCGCGGCACTGGGGAGATTGCTTTTATTTCCTGAAAAATGCTGAATATTTAGAATAAATGCGAGAGAACTCGAAAAGAGTTTTCCCGCATTTATTTTTTTATCTATTTACATGGAAAAGGAGGAGGCGAGCGGCTTGGGCAAGAGACATTTGACGCTGAAAGACCGCGCAGAGCTGGAGGCACTTTACAACAAGGGACGCGGCGTTGAGGAAATCGCCGCGAAGCTGAAAGTGCATCGGTCTACCGTATATAACGAACTGAAACGGGGAGACACCGGGGAAATGGACAGCAACGGGCGCATCGGTTACAGCGCAGAACTGGCACAGCAGGAGATCATCAACAACTACAGGCGGCGCAGGACGGCCCGCGCTGCCGCAGAGTAAGCGGAGGGACAAGCCATGAGGACGGCATACTGTGAAATGAAGCGCGGCGGCCTGACAGTCGAGCGCCGTTCCCGGCGGAGCCGGACGGAAGCACAGCGGCGGAAGCTGGTGCGAGTACGGGAGAACATCGGCGCGGCCATGATGCTGCTTGGCTTCCTGCTTTTGATGGTAATAGGCGGTGCGGAGGATTTGACGGTGATCTTCCTCGGCGGGCTTGCCGGTCTCAGTCTGATGCTGTTGGGCGGATGGCTGGGCCATGCGTTCTACGGGCAGGAAAAGGACGCGGAATGGCTGCGGCGGGAGCGGGACGAAGATGTATTTTGACCGCGACAGTTACCAGAAAAGCGTCCGGCGGGCGCGTGAGGAACGCTGGCGGGTCAGAGGCAGGGCGCGGGTAGTGCATCCGAAATACGGGGCTGTGGTGGTGCCGCACCGGTCGAACTACTCCGCACTGCTGAACGCTGCGGAATACTGGGGCTGTGAGTGGACGGACATACGGGACGCGGAGGTATGGGCCGTGTCGGACGGCACGGCGGTGGTTATGCCAAAAGAATTTTGTGGGAGGAACTGAATATGAAAGTGAAAATCAACACCCATGGAAACGCCTTGCCGGAGGTTCACGGCGAATGGATAGACCTTTGCACAGCAGAGGATGTCACGCTGGACTTTCTGGAGTACAAGATCATTTCTTTGGGTGTTTCCATTGAAATACCGGCGGGTTACTATGCGCACGTTGTTCCCCGCTCCTCGACCTTTGGCAAGTGGGGCATCCTGCTGGCGAACAGCATGGGCGTGATCGAGAATGACTATTGCGGTGACGGCGATGTGTGGGGCTATCCGGCGCTGTGCCTGCGGAAAGAGGGAACGCACATTCCGAAAGGAACGCGCATCTGCCAGTTCCGCCTTGTGGAGAAAGCGCCGGACATGGAGTTTGTGCAGGTGGAGAGCTTGGGCAACCGTGATCGCGGCGGCTTTGGCAGCACCGGCGAGCAGGTACATACCGGCGGCACGGCGGAACGGAACAAGCCGGAGCGGAACAGCCGCGTGGAGCGAATGTTCGGCGAGCGGGAGAGCTGGGCCACGGCGGAGGACGACAGGACGCAGGGGCCATACAAGGGCTTTCTGCTGGTGGTGTGCGAGGAGTGCGGCAAGGCCAAGGCGTTCTGCGCGAAGCGGGAAACGTACAGTTTCCGGTGTCAGGAGTGCGGGCATGAAACGCCGCTGGAGGGCCTGCGCCCCATGTTCATGCACTGTAAGTGCGGTAAGTCGTTCCGCTACAAGACCAACGCAGAGACGGAGACCATCACCCATAGCTGCTTGGACTGCAAGGCCCCTGTGGATATGGAGCTGAACGGGAAAGGCACCGCCTATGTGACCATAGGCGTGAGAGGTGGAAAGCGATGAAAGATATTCTGTATGGATTGGGCGCGGTGCTGCTGCTTGCGCTGATGGTGATTTGGGGGCTGGCGCTGGCGCTGGCCGGGCCTGCCCTGCTGAAATTCTGTATTCTGTATCTGTTCGGGTAAAGGAGGCGGCGGGAATGAAGCTATCGAAATTTGCAAACTTGGTCAAGAACGGAGGCCGCTGCGCCGTACTCCATGTGGCGGGCAGCGGGATTTGGCTATCTACCGGCACGGCGATCTACCGGGCGACGGAGCTGCCGGACATGGAGGGCAGCGAGCAGGTGCGCACGGTGTTGGACATGACGGCGGACGCATGGAAAAAGGTGTATCTGACCGAGGACTGGCCGGAGAGCGTCAGCAATGTGCTGGGACTGAACCTTGCACCGTATGCGCAGGGCGAGCAGGACACAGAGAAGCTGAAAGTGGCGGCGGCTCCAAACGGGCTATGGTGTTCCGCCTGCCGCTGCAAGGTGGATGGCGAGCTGATCTTCTACAACGAGGCGTATCTTGCGCCGCTGGCGGAGGAGATCAAGAAAAGCGAATACATCTATTACACGGCACGTCAGACCGAAGCGGGACAGCGGTATCTTGTGGTACATGACGGCATGGATGTGCTGGCAGCCATCATGCCCATGAACATTCTGAAAGAGGAGTACATCAACGATCTTGCGGAATTTCAGGCGCTATGCATGGAGCAGTTCTACAAGGATAAGGAGCGCCGGGAGGCGGTTATCGAGGAGGCCGAGGACGACGCGGAGGACGCGGGGCAGATCGGAATGGAGGGTGTGCAGGAATGACGGTAACTTTTGATATTTGCGCAGGCAACCCGGGTGCGCTGCAATTCCTGATGCAAGCCTACGACATGGATATGTTTAAGGCTGAACAGGGGTTCCAAAGGATGCAACGGGCAGGCATCACGGGGGCGCGCCTGTATATGCTCTGGAATGACTGTTGCAACAGAGATACGGAAGCGGCGCTGTTGGCTATGAACACGCTGAACATTGAAAGCGTCGTCGAGTTTATCAACTATGAGGGTGGGCGCGGTATTCCTATCGACATTGAAGCCCTCCGAGCGGCAGCGGAAAGGATGTAATAAATGGAAATCGCAAGAGCGCGGGAAATTCTCGACCCGGAACACCGGGAGCCGTATGAGAGCCTTGAACCGATAAACGAGGCTTGCCGGATGGGCGTGGAGGCGCTGCGGCGGCGTGTGCCGGAAAGCCCCTACCCTGACGGGGACGCGGGTGTAATGGCCTGCCCGTCCTGCGGGAGCGGCGAATACCTGCACAACGAGGACGGAAACCGCTGCCGCTTCTGCGGACAATGCGGACAAGCGATTGACTGGGACGGCAGCACCGGGGAGGAGACGGAATGAACGTTGTCTCTTTTGGCGGCGGGACAAACAGCGCCGCCATGATTATCGGGATGTATCTGCACAAAATACCTATTGATCTGATTTTGTTTGCGGACACCGGCGGCGAGCAGCCGCACACCTACGAGTTCATGGGGACGTTCAATGAGTGGCTGGTAAAGCATGGCATCCCAAAGATCGTCTCCGTGGAGTACCACGACAAGGACGGGAACCGATTGACGCTGGAGCAGGAATGCATCAACAGCGGGAGGCTGCCCTCGATTGCCTATGGATACAAAAAATGCTCTCTCAAGCACAAGATCGGGACGCAGGAGAAGTTCTGCAACAACTATCAACCGTGCAAAGAGGTGTGGGCCAGCGGCCAGCGCGTCCACAAATACATCGGTTACGATGCCGGGGAGACACGGCGCATCCAACACGCCGCGCCCATCGACGAAGCGGACAAAAAGTACGAAAAGCATTATCCGCTCTACGAATGGGGCTGGACGCGCGAGGAATGTGTGCACGTGATCGAGCGGGCCGGACTGCCGAGACCGGGGAAAAGTTCATGCTTTTTCTGCCCATCCATGAAGAAGAAAGAAATACAAGCGCTGTGGGAGAACTACCCCGATCTCTTTGAGCGGGCTATCGCGCTGGAACACGGGAGCGCCAAGACAAATGTGAATGTAAAAGGTCTTGGGCGCGACTGGTCATGGGAGAGCTACTACAACGAGTTCATGGCAAACAAGGAGTTCGAGGAGGCACAGTTGACCTTTGACCAGTTGTTCCCGGACAGCCCCGGCGGGTGTATCTGCGGCGCTCCGTGCGGGTGCTATGACGGATAAGGAGGCGGCGGAATGAAACTCTGTGATCGGTGCCGGGTTGCTGGTTGCTTGTTGAACTACGGCGGGAAAGCCTGTAAAAATGCCCGGAAACAGAACTGCCCGGATGTGGTCTTTACCAACGCGGACAGGGTTCGAGAAATGAATGACGAGGAACTGGCAAAATTCATGCTGAGCAGCAACGGCGCGGCCTACTGCAAGAACAATGATCGTGACAGTACGTGCTACCTAAAAGGACGCGACGGAATGACGGCATGTGAACTGTGCGCACTGGACTGGCTGCGCGAGGAGGCGGAGTGATGAACTGCACTATTCTGCAAGGCGACGCGCTGGAGCTGCTGCGGACACTGCCGCCAGAAAGCGTACATACCTGCGTGACCTCCCCACCCTACTATAATTTGCGAGATTACGGAGTAGAGGGGCAGATCGGAAACGAGGGCAGCGTGGAGGAATACCTGCAGGCGCTTGTCGCTGTTTTCCGTGAAGTCCGGCGAGTGCTGCATCCGAATGGAACGCTGTGGGTGAACGTGGGCGATAGCTATGCTACAAAATCGGGGAACCAGCCGCCGAAGAACACCCGAAATTTCTGCGGACACACCGCAAAGCGCGTACCGCAGGGATACAAGAAAAAAGACCTGATCGGCATACCTTGGCAGTTGGCCTTTGCCCTCCGTGCAGACGGTTGGTATTTGCGGCAAGACATCATTTGGCAGAAGCCGAACTGTATGCCGGAGAGCGTGAGCGACCGATGCACGAAGTCACATGAGTACATCTTCCTGTTGTCAAAGTCAGAGCGCTATTATTTCGACGCGGCGGCGATCAGCGAGCCGGTCACATCGGCCAAGGGAAACGCAAGGACGTTTCGCGGCGGCGGAGCCTATACCGGCGGTCGATCTCACGACAACAGCGCACAGGTGGAGCGTGAGAGCCACGGGAACAGTGAAAACAAGGCGGGGCGTAGGAACAAGCGGAGCGTCTGGAGCGTAAGCACAAACGGATTTCGCGGCGCGCACTTCGCCGTGTTCCCGGAAAAGCTGATCGAGCCGTGTATTTTAGCGGGTTGCCCAGAGGGCGGCGTTGTGCTTGACCCGTTTGCGGGCAGCGGCACAACAGGCGTGGTGGCCAAACGCATGGGGCGCGGTTTCGTGGGATGTGAGATCAATCCCTCGTATGTAGCAATGGCTGCAGGAAGAATAGCAGAGGTGAAGTGATGGATTGCTACGACTGTAAAGCGAAAAGTGTTTGCGCGGCGGTGGTGCAGCCCGGCTCCGTGATATGTCTGATGAACCGCATGAGATACTGCGGGACACACGCAGAGGAAGAACCACGGCGACAGCAGGGCGACTTTTGCCAGTATTGTGGGCATCGCCTGCGGGAGATCGGACGCGAGCGCTTCTGCAACAATGTGAACTGCCAAAACCGATATGTGAACGTATGAGGGTATGCCATGGATATTAAGTCTTTTAAGCTGAGGCAGACCGTGTACATCGTTGGAGACGAACGGCGGCCAAGAGATAAATTCTCCGCAGTAAAAGCGGAGGTCGCAAAGGTGGGCCGAAAGTATGTAACCATCAGCGGAAGATGGGGAGAACGGTTTCGGGAAACGAACAACAGGGATATGCCGTATCTCATTGAGGAAACAGAGTATGGCTCACCGCGTCTCTTGTTTCCGTCGGAGGATGCTGTACGCGAGTACCAAGAACGTGAGGAACTGAAAGAGTGGGTGCGGGTTGCCGCTGGCTGGGACAAAATAGGCTGCTATACCCTCGAACAGCTCCGCGCCGTAAAGAAAATTCTGGAGGGATAAACCATGAGCGAGAAAAGCGCGGTATATGAGTGCGTAGACCGGGAGCATGACGCTTGGCGGTGCCGGGCGTGTGGGTACATCGAGAATTTCGAGGCGGACGGGCCGACGGAAAACGGCTGGCACTTCTGCCCCGGCTGCGGGCGGGAGATCATCGTGGAAGCGGTCAATCCGTGTCCGTTCGACAATGACAACTGTATGTGCCAATTCTGCGAAACGCCATGCAACAACGGATTGAACTGCTCTGACTGCGCCCACGAGGGAAAAACGGTGCATGATGTGCTTCTCTGCACGGGCTTTAAAGGGAGCATGGAGCAGTACACAGAAAACTGGAAGCGGAAGCAGATGGCGAAGTTGGGAGGCGAGCGGGAATGAAAGTGTATCTGGCCGGAAAGATCACGGGAGACCCGAACTACAGGGAGAAATTCGCGGAGGCGGCAAAGAAGCTGGAGGAGCGGGCCGGTGTGACGGTGATTTCTCCGGCGGTCACGCCGGAGGGACTGAAAAAGGCGGACTATATGCGCATCTGCTTTGCCATGTTGGAGAGCGCCGACACGGCGGCGTTCTTGCCGGATTGGGAGGACAGCCCCGGCGCACAGCTTGAAAAGCACTGGTGCGAGTACGTCGGGAAAAAGATGGTGTTTCTGATGGAGGGTACGGAATGATCGACTTCGAGGGCTACTATCTTGTGCCACCCGATCAGGTTGCGTACATCGAAACGAGGAGAGGCGGCGGGGATGCGCGATATGGGCTGTTCTTGGGCCTGTCCAGCGGGAAAGAGCTGGGCGTGTGGTACAGAACAGAGGAGGCGCGAAAAGCCGCTTATACGAAGCTCGCACGGCAGGTCGAGATCGGGAAACGACAGGACAGGGAGGACATCTTGTATCGCCTGCGGTTGATCGAGGCGTGTATCAATAAGACGGATAAGCGGACGCTGCGCATCTGGAAGCAGCTCCAACAACTGCTGCATCTGGAAAGCGAGGAGACGGAATGAGCGGGAGAACAACAGAGCGTATTCTGAACGCGGCGGCAAAGGGGCTGCTGTTTCTGTTCCTGTATGTGATGCTCGACCTGTGCTGGATTGGCGCGGAATGCGTCTTTGAGGGCATCGTGCATGAAAGCAGGGTTGACGGTGTTGTGCTGGCGTGGCTCTGCTTGCTGCTCGTGAGAGAAATCGAGCAGTTTGAGCGGAAAATCAGAGGTGACGGACGATGAAGCCGCTGCTTTGCCGCTTGGGACTGCACAGCCCGTGCAAGACGGAATACATAGAGGTCACACGCCGCCGGAGCGACCGGCACGGCGGGAAGTATCACACAAATTACATCGTCTGCCGCAGGTGCGGGAAGCTGTGCTACCGGATGCGGAGGCGCAGGGAGAAAACGATATGAAATGTGAGCTATACCACGATAATTTCCAGAATTTCAAGCGGTACAATGTGCCGAAAGCCCAGCTTGTAATCGCGGACATCCCATACAACATCGGCGCGGATGCCTATGCCAGCAATCCCATGTGGTATCAGGGCGGCGACAACAAGAACGGGGAAAGCAAGCTGGCAAAGCAGAGCTTTTTCCACACGGACGGTACGTTCAAGATCGCAGAGTATATGCACTTCTGCAACAGGCTGTTGAAGAAAGAGCCAAAGGAAAAGGGACAGGCCCCGGCCATGATCGTGTTCTGTGCCTTTGAGCAGATGCAGACCGTGATCGAGTACGGAAAGCGGTACGGATTTGTAAAAAGCTATCCGCTATTTTTCTGCAAGAACTATTCCGCGCAGGTGTTAAAAGCCAACATGAAGATCGTGGGCGCGACGGAATTTGCGGTCGTCCTCTACCGGGACAAGCTGCCGAAGTTCCGCAACGTCGGCGAGGACGGCGGAAAGCACATGGTTTTTGACTGGTTCCGCTGGGAGCGGGACAGCCGAAAGGAGTACCCGAAGATACATCCCACGCAAAAGCCGGTGGGCGTATTGAAACGCCTGATCGAAGTGTTCACAGACCCCGGCGACGTGGTGATCGACCCGGTGGCCGGGAGCGGCACCACATTACGCGCCGCCTACGAGCTGGGGCGCAGCGCCTACGGGTTCGAGGTGGACAAGAGTTTCTACGAGGCGGCGAGAGAAAAGATGCTCGCACCGATCTTGACGGAGACAACGACAATCTGACGACCGGATGCGGTCGCGCTGTGAGAGCGGCGCGGCCTTGCCGGTTGAAGCGAGACCTGTTTCCGGCGGTGCCGGAGAGAATTTCTGTTGCGGCCGAGGGGCCGCAATGGGCTGGTATACCAGCAGTAAGTTAAGGGACAAGCCATGAAACAGGGGTGTGCCTGACGGCATACGACTGTTGAAATGGCCCGTATGCAAGCCGGTGACGGCGCATACACGCAAAAACGAGGGAGGCGTGGCCGCATGAGCCTGTATTATCGGGAACAAAAGCATATCTGCGGCAAGGACTACGCCACGGCGGGGTACATGGAGGTTGATCTGTACCCCGTGACACCAAAGCAGCACAAGGCGAGCCGGAGAGCAAAGAAGAAAGAAGCCTGTACCCTCGCCCAGCAGACCTACAACGACAACCGCTCCAAGAGATACCATGTGCAGCTTGTAAACGCCAACTTCGGAAAGGGCGACTTCTCATGGACGGGAACCTATGACGACGATCATCTGCCAGCGCCGGGAGACACCAAGCGGGCGGATATGGACTGGACGAATTACATCAAGCGGGTGTATCGCTGGTGCGATAAGAACGGCGTGGAGCGCCCAAAGTGGGTAGCAGCCACGGAGTATACAACGGTGATGGCAGACGGGACGATCTGTGGCCGCCATCATCACCACGCGATCATCCAGCACACAGAGGGACTGACCCGTGACGTGCTGGAGGAGCTGTGGAGCGATAAGAACGGAAACAGCATTGGCCTAACACGAGGGGAATATCTCACCGTTGACCACGGAAGCGTGGAGGGCCTTGTAAAATATATCAACAAGAACAAACGGTGCGCCCGAAGCTGGCGGCAGAGCCGTGGACTGGAAAAGCCCAAGACACCGCCGCCCAACGATACCAAGTGGAGCCGCAAAAAGCTGGAGGAGGCCAGCACCGTGTACATAGACGACGCTGCGTTTTGGGAGCAGAAATACCCCGGCTACACGCTCAACCGCGTGGAAACCAAGGTGAGTAACGCCGGGCAGCGGCATACCGTTGTGATCTTGCGCCGCGCCGAGTGCTGGCACGGGCGAGGAAATATATATCGACCAAGGAGGAAATGAGAATGAACGATGCCGAACGCTTCGAGCAAATTTTTCTGTCACAGGTGACGAGGCCGGGCGCGGACAAGCTGCTGGAGTGGCTGAAAAGCACGGATTTCTTCACGGCTCCGGCCAGCACACGGTTTCACGGGGCCTATCCCGGCGGGCTGGTGAAGCACAGCCTGAATGTGTATTATGCCCTGCTGGGGAATTTCAATCTGCGCGGTCTGTATTCGCCGCAGACACAGACCATCGTGGCGCTGCTGCATGACGTGTGCAAGGCGAACTACTATGCCGGGGAATATCCTGACTACACCGTGAAAGATCAGATGCCCATGGGACACGGGGAGAAGTCTGTCTATCTCGTGATGAAGCACATGGAGCTGACGGACGACGAGGCCCTTGCCATCCGCTGGCACATGGGCGCGTATGACGATGCTTTCCGTGGAGGGAGCCGTGCGCTGAATGCCGCCATGGAAAGAACGCCGCTTGTGCTGGAGTTACATTACGCGGACATGATAGCGACGCAGAGAGAAAAGAACGAAGAGGTGCTGTGAATGGCGTACCGGCTGGAGCTATCCGATCTGCCGCCGCGTTACCGGGCGCAGGCAGAGGCACAGCTTGCCGGGCACGGGAAAAAGCGGGGCGACACCGTGACGGCGGCGGCCCGTGCCGCTGCCATGTCCGGGCTGAAATTTGACAGCCGGGGCGAGTATGAATACTACGTCGGCACCGTCGCGCCAAAGGTTGGACGCGGGGAGATCGTGAAGTGGGAAGCGCATCCATGCTTTCTGCTGTTCCCGGCGGGGGAATACAACGGCGTGAAGCTGCGGAGCGTTCAGTACACGGCGGATTTCCGGCTGACCTATGCCGACGGCACCGTGGAGATCGTGGAGGTCAAGAGCAAGTTTGTCCGGCGGATGCAGCGGGATTATCCTGTGCGGCGGCGGGTGTTTCTGGAGCTGATCGCCCGTCCGGCGGGCTGGAAATTCACGGAGATCATCACGGCGGAGGACAAGGAAGAAATCAAACGCTGGCGGGAGCTGGCGGAGGAGGTATCATCATGTGGGAAAAACGGCTGACGCACTACGACAAAGATGGGCGCGTGTATTCCAGCAGGGGTTACGAGGTGGCTCTTGCAAAGCTGGCGTGGTTCGAGGACAGGGAGCAGAAACGGGAGGAAATGCCCGTGTGCGGCCTGTGCCAGCGGCACCAAAAGCTGGAGACCGTGGACGGCACGGCGTTCTGGCTGGAATACGGCGAGGACGGCAGGCCCCGCCTTGTGATGGACAGCACGGCGCGGGGCGGCGGGCTGAATGTGCTGTGCGCGGAGTTCTGCCCCATGTGCGGGCGGTTCTGCGGGAAACTGGAGGCGGTGCATGAGGAGAAATAAGCATATCCCGGCGCATTTTGGCACCAACGCGGCCCGTCAGGCGCAGACGCGCTATCTGCGGGGGAAAGCGCCGGAGAGCGAGCGGGTGGAGAAAAACCGGGAGGCGGCGGGCCATGTGATCTCTTTGTGCTTCATGGTTGCGCTGCATGACCGCTACGGCATCGGGAAAGACCGGCTTGACCGCGTGATCACCGCCGCAAACGGCGCGTTGGAGCGGTTTGCCGTCAACAAGCGCGGCGTGGGCATGGAGCGGGCGAAAAAGAAGCTGAACGAGGAGCTGGAGGGCCTGCTGACAGAGCATTTTGTGCTGCCCGCGTCAAAAGCACCGAAAAGCAACCGGGATTGGGCCTTGCTGGGAGAACGGCGGGAAGCGGCGGAGATCGTAGTGAAATGCTATGCGCTGGGGGCGCGTCAGGCCCTCGGCTTTGGCGTGGAGCGGCTGAATGAGACCGTCCGCGCCACGGAGGACGTATTCCGGCAATTCAACGAGTGGGCCGAGGGCGGGGACTGGTTCGGCTACAATATGCTGGCCCGGCGTATGACAGACATTCTCGGCGAGCCGGTGGATGTGGACGAGAGCGACGCGAAAGAGCCGATCTTCGGGAAAACGCTGGATTGACACCACAGGCAAGGAGATTTGGCGCAGAGCCAAGAACAGGAGGCGACGGATGCGGTATGGCAGCGTGAAGCATATAGCCCTGTACTACAAGGCAATTCCGGGGATGCTGCGCCTGCTGCGGCAGGAGCGGACGGAATTGGAGGGCAATTATTACGGACTGCGGGGGCTGGCGTGTGACGGGATGCCGCGCGGTTCGTCGCCGGGAAAGCCGACAGAGGAAAGCGGGCTGCGGGCGCTGGAAAACGGCGTGAGCGAGCGGCTGGCGGAGATCGCGGAGGCGGAGCGGGTTTTGTCCGGGGATGAAGCCTGTATTCGCGCCTGTCTGGACGCGCTGAACGGTAAGTACAAAGAGGTCATTGTGATGCGCTATGTGCGTGGGTACAGTTGGGCGAAGATCAGCGCGAGGATGGGGACGGCGGACAGCACGGCCCGTGATTGGCACACAAGGGCCATGGAGCGGCTGGGCGAGGTGCTGGAGGAGCTGCCGGAAGCGGAGGCGCTGGCCCGTCGCGCGTCGCGCGCGCGTACATAATAAGCGGCAAAAAATTTTGGCCTGTCCGGCGGGGCTGAGTAAGGGCTGCTTTGCCGCCTGATCTTGCGCCGGAACACCACGGCGGCGGAACAGGAAAACCGGCCTTATAGGAACAAGTTTTTCAAGACTTCGCGTGTGGCGCGAAAGGGTTTCCGCGATCGTCGGGGCGGCGCTGGAAAAACAATTTGCGAATGGGAGGAAAAGACCATGGATTTTGTGGAAAAACTGGTGGAGGGCGTGAGGCGGCTTTTTGCGCGGAAAGCGAGGCGAAAAGCGCTCCGGCGGCGGTGCAGATACCTGTACAGCAGCAAGAGAAGATAAAAATGCCCCGGCGGGCCGTTTTAGTACGGTCTGCCGGGGTTTTGTTCTGCACGATAGCACGTCGGATTTGTGTTATTCGTCGGCGGGGCTGTCAAGCTCCAGCGGTCGGCCCTCGCGCTTCATGCGTTCTTCGCAGGCTTGCAGCACATACGCCTGTACGCTCTGCCCGGCGGCTTTGGCAGCGGCGCGGATGGCGTTGCCGATGGGCTTAATGGGGCGGGCGCTGATGCGGTCACATTTGGCGTTGTAAATATCGTTGTTGCGGCGCTTGCTTTCGGGTATGGGCATGGTCAATCCTCCTTTTCCGGCTCGTCGGGGCAGTCTGTCAGGTCGATCACGATGATCTCCGGCGGCTGCGGGGTGAGCTTGTAATATTTTCCGTTTTCGTAGTGCTGATCGGTCACGCCGTCATACCAGCATATATCGCCGTGTTGGGCCTGCGCCGCCTCCATACGGTCTTGTGCCTGCTGCTCGGTGAGGCCGTCAAAGGTGAGGCGCTGGCCGTCGGCAAATTCGGCGACGAGGCGGTACGCGGGGAATACTTCGGGGACTTCGTTCATGGTCTGCCTCCCTGTTCGGTTTTGTTTTGTCGCATTATAACACGCGGGCGTGTAAAAGTCTACGGGGCAATTTTGGCGGAGGCGCGGGCTTTAATGGCATCGCGGGCCGCGATCAGCAAGGCTAACTCCTGCCGGTTTTCTGTGCACTGATGGTTTTGGACATAGCGCTCGGCGGTTTTACACAGGCCAGCAAGGTTCATGCCGGGGCGGCCCGCTGCTTCCTGCAAACAGGCTGTCAAATGAAGAATGTGCTTGCGCTCGATCTCCTGCGCGGGTTCGCTTGGGTCGCCCGCGATATATGCGCGGGCCTGCGCATCGTTCAGTTTGGCTTTCATAAGGCCCCTTTCTCCCCGTTTTGCCGATAGGTCAGCTTGTGGTTATTTTCTGGCGTGGAGCGCGAGAATATAGCAACCGGGACTTTCATGCATCTGTGCGTCGGTGCGCTTGGTAAACTCGGCTTCGTTCAGAAGAACGGCGGGGGCATAAATGTCAGCCTTTACGACATCGCCGGTTTTGGGGTCGTAATGCTTCACGGCGTAGACGGCGTGATCTGCGCTGCTTTTTGTCATATCCAGATAGGCGGCCCGTCGCGCTTCGTCCAACATAACGGCGAGGCCGGAGACGTTTGTATAGTGCGGGACGAGGTAGGTGCTGCCGTCATGGAAGAAATACATGATGTTGGGATAGCTGTTCATGTTGTGTCCTTTCTGCCCTCGTGACCTCCGGGGCGGGCGTTTAACTTGCTGGTAACTTGCTGGGCGGTTTTGTTATTCGGTCAGGCCGAGGGCGCGGCGGGCGGCGATCTCGGCGTTTTGGGTCAACTGGCGTTGCCACGCGCTGTAGCGGGGAGACCAGCGGAAACCGTTTTGTTTCAGCGCGGCGCGGGTCTCCTCGTCGGGCTTCTCGTCAAAGAGTATCTGGAGGCGGTCGGCTTCGAGGTTGCGGACGATCTCGCCGCCGGAGAATTTTGTGCTTTCGGCGGGTTGCTCGGCCTGCTCCGTGCGCTTGTCCAGCTCGTCAAGACGGGCTTGTACGCGCTTGATCTTGCCGCGCAGGCTGGTCAATTCATAGTCGGGGATGGGGTGCTTTACCCACGGGCAGCGCTGGCAGGTGTCGGCAAAGTCGGCGGTGAGCTTGGCGGCGGCCTCGGCGGTCAGACCGGGAAAGCCGACAAAAGATTTGTGCTTGCGGTAATAGGCGTTCAGAGCCTTGTTGCGGTCAAGCTGGGCTTGCAGCTTTTGGAGCTGGTCAGTGAGCATTTCGCGGGCGTGGGGGTCGGCGAGGTCTACCGCGCCGGTGCCGACGGCCTCGATCTTGTTCAAGATGGCCTTGATCTCGTCGTACTCTTTCCAGAGGGTGTCCTCGCGGGACATCTGCTTTTCGTGCTTTTTCATGTTGTAATTGCCTGCGCCGGAAATGAACTGGCTGGGATAGCTGGCCTGATTGCGGTTGTAGTCGTTCGTCCATTGAGCAAGGCGGCGGGCGTAGCGGTCAAGCAGCGCGTCGAGCTTGTCGTGGTAGTAGGGGCTGACCTTGGATTTACGCGCCTCCACCAGCGCGGCGGCCTCGTCCACGGCGGCGCGGTAGCCGTTGGTGGCGCTGCCGGGCTGGTAGTCGCTCATGTGGACGCAGTAGTGAGCGTTGCGGGCCGTGTCCTCGTTGATCTCGTAGTAGCGGGCGGCGGGCTTTGCTTCGGCCTGCGACGTGGAGATCATGCTTGTCTGTTCGTACATGGTGTGTACCTCCGTTTTGTGTTTTGGGGTTTCGCTTATGGGGTGCCGTCGCTTTGTCCGGTGCGGCGGCTCCAAGGTATCCGGTTTTGTGGTCAGTCGAGGCAGGTTTCATAGCGGATGCGGTATTGCTCTTTCAGCTTGTCATAGGCACGGCACGTGACCGTGTAGGTGTTTCGCTGCTGGTCGTAGCTGATGCCGCGCCCGTGGAGCTGGGGCAGGTCGTCGCGGAGCGGGCGGAGAAAGTAATGCTTGCCGTAGTAGGAAAGATCGGCGGCAAAGTCACAGCCCGTGGGGGCCTGCTGCATTTCGTAGCAGTAGACATATTCGCCGGGCTTGTCGGCCTGCACGGCGGGGGCCTTTTCTGCCTCTAATGCGGCGTAGTCCGGGGCGTAGCCGAACAGCTCGCCGGTTTTGGGGTCGTAGCGGGCGGCGGAGAAGTCCGGGACAAAAAGCGTTGTCTGCTCGTTGATCTGCTGGGCGTAGCCGCCGGGGACGGGGGCAAAGGTGCCGCTGATCTTGCGTTCGATGGATGCCATGTTGTTTACCTCCTGTTTTCGTTGTCGAGGGCGGCCAGAGCGGCGGCCATGCCCTGCTCAAAAATGCGGGTGTTCTCCGCGCTGGATTTTGTGAGATCGTTCGAGTAGCTGCAGGCGGGCCAGAGCGGGCAGTCACACGCGCCGCGTCCGGGGTTGTAGTGCTGATTGCAGATGGTTTCGATGCGTTCGCCTGTCTCGGCGGGGATGTAAAGCCATGCCATTTTGTGTACCTCCGTTTTGTGATTTGGTTTTGTGCGTGGGGTCGGGTCGCTTTGTTCGGTGCGGCCCGTCCAAGGTGTCCGGCGGCGGGCTTACTCGGCGGGGCCGTAAATGCTGTAATCGAGCGGAGCGCCGCAGCAAGGGCAGATATCCGGCATATCGCCGTTGTCGTCGCAGAACAGAGCCGCGCAACATACGCCGCAACGGGTGTTTCCGTGCCGATCTTCGTAAACAACGCACTTCCCATTTTTCCATTCGCTCATGATTTGTTCCTCCTGTTTTGTGGTTTTTGGTGTTACCCATGAGCGCCCGCCCCGGCGGGGGCGGCTGGACTTGCACCAGCGGCGGCGGATGCCGTCGGCCTTGCGGGTTTTGGGTCAGGCGACGCGGAAATAATAGGCGTTCTTCTTGCCGCTCCACTTGCCCCCGGCGGCCTCGATCTCTTTTTCGTGGGGCTTTGTGTCTCCGGCCAGCCAGACCACCGGCGCGGCGGTGGTTGCGCCCTTGATGGTGGCGGTCAGGCCGTCCACCTCGGCCCAGCGGGCCGCGATGATCTCGGCGGCGGTTTTGGGTTCGGGCTTCTGCTCGGCGGGCTGTTCCGTCTTGGTTTCGTGCAGCTCGGCCAGCTTGTTTTTCAGCTCGTCGATCTCGT
>ENA-UOJC01000348-UOJC01000348.1-human-gut-metagenome-genome-assembly--contig:-C104-NODE-348-length-83483-cov-24.544661_pt1 | contig 83483 bp, 74 predicted proteins | sample MGYA00242339_ERZ723886 | MGnify/ENA metagenome assembly ERZ723886 | reverse complement strand
CCGACAATACTTGGCGGGTGACTGCCCGGGAAGATAGGTAATGCCAACACAAACATTCCCCCTTAGCTCAGTCGGTAGAGCGACGGACTGTTAATCCGTGTGTCGTTGGTTCGAGTCCAACAGGGGGAGCCAAAGAAGATCGAGCATTTGCTCGGTCTTCTTTTTTGCTTACAGAGAGAAATTCAGTTGAAAGTGAATGCGAAATATGATATCCTGATACCATAATCTTTTGTGCGCAACCATGTAATGACGGGAGGGGCAGAGAGAAAATGAATTTGGACACAATGACATCTGAGGAGCAGGTATCTTATCTCATTACGGCGTGTTTATCACGAACGGACGCTTTACAAATAAGGCGCGGGACGCAGCGAGGGAAGGCTCGCCGATTACGCTGATTGATGGCAACGAGTTAATCAAATTGGTCATAAAATACCAGCTGTACATTACGCCGGTAACAACCTATGTGCTTGACGATTTTTATCGTGAGAACTAAGGAACCTCTGATTAAATCTTCTGCGGCTGGGCAGCGGATCTTTTTCCCTATCCGTGCAGTTTCAAAAGTGGGAAATATGCCGCATCCGTAAGCCAGCGCAAGCTGGCTTACGGATGCGGCATACCTCTTGCGGGTACATACAGGATTCCACCATTTTTGAACCCTTCGTCCAGAGAAAAATCTCTCGCTCCCGGCTCTTGTCGATTTCATCAGAGGTTTCTTAGGTTTTGCCTGTGTGGGAAGCACCCGTAATCAAAATAACCATCCCGGTTTCTCCATAGAACCGTTACATGATCGTCAGCATATTGTAAAGCTTCATGAGGCGGATGTCCTCCCGGGACAGGCGCAGACTTTTTTCAAATTCCGGCGTTTCCTTCTGAATGGTCTTGGACAACAGCACTTTGGTGGAGGTTGGCATCAGGGGACGGCTGGAAATGCCAAAGGACAAGGCCCATTTCACCGGGGCATTCATGTAGGGGCTGGGGACGCCGATCTGATAGTGATCCATCTCCATATCCTGATTCTGGAGCACCAGCAGGCTCAGAGCGTCGTAGTGGGTCATGGTGCCCTCGTAGAGGTTTTCACACAGAGTATAGTGCTGAAAGTCCTTCACATTCATGTACATATGCACATGGTATACCCCAGTGCCGATTTTGGATGCCACATCGATGACGCAGCGGTTAACCTGATTGGTTCGCCCGTCAAAGTAGTACATATAAAAGTGGCTTAAATTCGTGAAGAAGGCGGGAACCGAGCCGGAGGACGCCCCGGTATACCCGTTGGGCGGAAGGTACATAAGCTGCGTCACATTCACGTCCAGGGCACGGGCAATGTCGTACAGGGACAGGATATCCATGACGATCTGCCCGGATTCATATTTGGAGATGCTGGACTTGCTCTTGCACACCGCGTCCGCCAGCTGCTCCACCGTCATACCCTTCTTTTTTCGGTAATGGCGGATTTTAACACCGATTTCTTGGGCAATATCCACAACCGATACCCCCTCCATTTTTTAGCAGATTGTACAGTTTCCCACAACGGGAAAAAAGAAGATTTTTCCTGCGTATTTTCATTATATCCTAAAAAAGCACAAAAATCAAGCAATATTATCATTCACAGGAAACAAAATTCGGAAAATGTTTCACCACAAGAAACTCAGGCTATTGGACAATTTCCGGATTTAGGGTATATTGGGTTTCAGCGAAGGGACAGTTCCGGCGACCGACGGGATGTTCCGAAAGCACTGACAAAAAGAAGGAGCCGCGTATGAAATACAATTTCGATGAGGTGATTGACCGCAGCGCCAATCGTTCCTCCAAATACGATGAGCGTACCAAGAAGTTTGGCACAGCCGCTGTGATTCCCCTGTGGGTGGCGGATATGGATTTCCGCACGGCCCAGCCTATCATTGATGCCTGCAAGGCCAAAGCCGAGGAGGGCATCTGGGGCTACACCTCCCGCCCCGCCAGCTACTTTGAAGCCGTTCAGGAATGGGAAGTCAAGCGCAACAATTGGAAGCCTGACACTTCCCTCATGAGCTGGAGCCTTGGCGTTGTGCCCGCCCTGTCCGCCATTGTCAAGCTGTTCAGCAAGGACGGTGACAAGGTGCTCATCCAGACCCCGGTCTACTCCGAGTTCTACGATGTGGTGGAAGCCTGGGGCAGAACCGTGGTGGAAAACCAGCTGGTGGAAGAAAACGGCCATTGGCATATTGATTTTGAGGACTTTGCCGCTAAGGTGAAGGAGTGCAGCATTTTCCTGCTGTGCAATCCCCATAACCCCCTGGGCATCGTCTGGAGCCCTGCCGATCTGAAGAAAATGGCAGAGCTGTGCATCGAGAATAACACCCTGCTGGTTTCTGACGAAATTCACTCCGACCTGATTTTCCACGGCAAGCACCACACTCCCACCGCGACCCTCTCCCCGGAGATCGCCGAACATATTATTACCTGTGTTTCCGCTACCAAGACCTTCAATCTGGCTGGTTTGCAGGCAAGCACCACCATCTTCCCCAACGCGGAAATGAAGGCCGTCTTTGACAAGTTCTGGGGCGGCATGGACATCCACCGCAACAACGCCTTCAGCTCCGTTGCCATGGAAGCGGCCTACCGGGAGGGCGAGGAATGGCTGGAGCAGCTGCTGGAATACATCTCCGGCAACTTTGACTACGTCTGCGACTACTGTGCCAGGAACATCCCCCAGATCAAGCCCAACTGTCCCGACGCTACCTACCTGATGTGGCTGGACTGCCGGGCACTGGGCATGAACAACGAGGAGCTTCGGGACTTCTTCATCCACAAGGCAAAGCTGGGGCTGAACGAGGGCTATACCTTCGGCCGCAGCCTCACGGGCTTCATGCGGCTGAACGCCGCCTGCCCCCGCGCCACCCTGGAAAAAGCGATGGCTCAGCTGAAAGAAGCGGTTGACAGTCTGTAATCATCCCCTCAATTGAAGTAAGGAGACATAGGTGTGGCTTGCGAAATTGAAGCCATTGCTGTAAAATAATACTATTTCTTAAGTAAAATGATTTCATCATTTTACTTAAGCCGTTTCACGGCAGACCGCCTGGGCGGCGGTAAGAAATGGATTGACTTCGTTTTTTAGCGGCAGTGGCCGCTGGCCGCAATCCTGCGGCCTAATAAAACGCTTTTAAGCGTTTCAGCGTGTCAAAAAAGTTCGAAAGATACGATGTCATTCCGAACCAGTGGTGCTCCGCGCAGCGAATTAAAATAGTGATGATTGCCAGTGGCAATCATACCGTAATATATTGCGGACTGGTGTGGGAATCCCCCGGTTGAACGTAAAAGCTACTGGTTTAGGATTGAAAATATTTGAATATCAGGGGGATTGCCACGCCAGTGTGAGCACTGGCTCGCAATGACATGGTTCTTTGACAATCTCAAACGCTTTTAAGCGTTTTATTAAAAACTCGTATCAAGGAGCTGAAATTATGCACGAATTGACAGAACTGATCCGGCAGGATATGCGCCCGGCCCTGGGCGTGACGGAGCCGGGAGCCATTGCTTTTGCTGTCGCCACTGCCAGAAAGCACACCACCGGGAACATTCGCCGGATCGTCTTGGGACTGAACAGCGGTATGTTCAAAAACGCCTTTACCTGCGGCATCCCTGGCAGCGACGAGGTGGGCAATGCCCACGCCGCCGCTCTGGGGGCTGTGGGCGCTGATCCGGAGAAGGGGCTGGAATGCCTGGACGGCATCACCCCGGAGCAGGCCCAAAGGGCGCGGGAGATGGTGGAGAAAGGCTGCGTCAAGGTGGAGATGCGGGAGATCACCAGCCGCATTTTCATTGAAGCCACTGTGGAAACGGATTTTGGGACCGCCTGCGTGACCATCCGGGACAGCCATACCAACATTGTGAAAATCACGGAAAATGATGCGGTTGTGTGGGAAAAGACCGTGGAAGCGGAAAAGCGCGGGGAAGAAGTACCCCTGATCCACCGCTATACGCTGGCACAGCTTTATGACTACGTTCAGACGGTTCCCATTGAAGAATTGTACTTTATCCGAAAGGCCTTTGCCACCAACCTCACCCTGTTTGAAGCGGGGCTGAACAGTCCGAAGACCGGCTTCGTCCGGTATCTGCTGGCTGCCAACGGCGGCAACATCATTTCCGGGGACGAACGCAAAACAGCATCCCTGCTGTGCAATGCCGCCATTGAAGCCCGGGTGCTGGGTCTGCCGGAGCCTGCCATGAGCGTCACAGGTTCCGGTGCTCACGGCATCATCGCTACCATGCCCCTGTACGCGGCCTACCTGGTCAGCGGCTACCGGGAAGAAAATTTACTCCGGGCCACGGCGCTGAGCTGCCTGGTGTGTATGTACATCAAGGAGTATTCGGGAAAGCTGTCCGCCTTCTGCGGCTGCGCCATCGCCGCCGGAACCGGCATGGCCTGCGGCCTGACCCTGCTGCGGGGCGGCACGGCGGAAACCATGGCTCACGTTATCGATAACCTCGCCGGAAGCATCACCGGTATGATCTGCGACGGCGGCAATCAGGGCTGCACCATGAAGGGCGTCGTGGCGGTGGATGCCGCGTGGCAGGCTGTTGATATGGCGATGTGTGGTGTCTCCATTTCCAACATCCACGGCATCTGCGGAGCAACCCCGGAGGAAACCATGCGCAATATGGGCAGGATCGCCTCCCCCGGCATGGTGGGCACGGAAAAGACAATTCTGGACATTCTGGAAGAAAAAAAGGAAGTGTGAATATGAATCCAAACAGTGAGATTTACAGAGCTTATGTACAGACCCTGAAGGAAGAGCTGATTCCCGCCATGGGCTGCACGGAACCCATCGCCATCGCCTACGCCGCCGCCAAGGCCCGGGAGGTGCTGGGCTGCGTCCCGGATATGGTGAAGATCGGCGTCAGCAACAACATTATCAAGAACGTAAAAAGCGTCATTGTCCCCAATACCGGCGGCATGAAGGGCATTGAAGCCGCTGCCGTGGCGGGCATCGTGGCAGGGCAGGCGGACAAGGCCCTGGAGGTCATCTCTCAGGTCAGCGCGGAGCAGAAGCGGGCAATGCGGGCGTTTCTGAACACCGTTCCCGTTGCCGTGGAGGCCATTGACAACGGTATCGTTTTTGACCTCATCGTGGCTCTCTACTGCGGCACCCAGTCCGCCATGGTGCGCATTACCCACTACCATACCAACATCGTTTCCATCAAGAAAAACGGCGAAGTGATCCTTGAGCGTACCGAGGAAAAAGGCGGAGCCTGCGGCGGGGAGAATCCTGCCGAGACCGGTCTGACGGACAGAAGCCTGCTGACCGTTGCCGATATTTACGACTTTGCCAATACTTGTGACCTGGCGGATATCCGCCCGGTGCTGGATACGCAGATCCGGTACAACACGGCGATCTCTGAGGAGGGTCTGCGCGGGGATTACGGTGCCAACGTCGGTTCCACCATGCTGAAATTCTACGGCAGCGAGGTGCGCAACCGGGCCATTGCCAAGGCGGCCGCCGGTTCCGATGCCCGCATGAGCGGCTGCGAGCTGCCTGTGGTCATCAATTCCGGCAGCGGCAATCAGGGTATCACAGTCTCCGTCCCCGTCATCGAGTATGCCCGGGAGCTGGGGGCTTCCGAGGAAATGCTCTGCCGGGCGCTGGCGTTGGCGAACCTCATTGCCATCCACGAAAAGACCGGCATCGGGCGGCTGTCCGCCTACTGCGGAGCGGTCAGCGCAGGCTGCGCGGCGGGCTGCGGCATCGCCTATCTGCAGGGCGCTGACTGCAAGGCCATTTCCCATACCCTGGTCAACTCTCTGGCCATCGTTTCCGGCATTATCTGTGACGGTGCCAAGCCCAGCTGCGCGGCGAAGATCGCGTCCAGCGTGCAGGCAGGCATTCTGGGATACCATATGTACCTGAACGGCCAGCAGTTCCGCTCTGGCGACGGCATTGTCACCAAGGGCGTGGAAGCCACCATCCGCAATGTGGGTCGTCTGGGTCGGGACGGTATGCGGGAGACGGATAAGGAAATCGTTAAGATCATGCTGCACAGATAAGCCACAGAAAGGAATCACCGTTATGAGAATTCGTACAGCCACCGCCGCGGATCTGGCGGAAATCACCAAAATTGAAGCGGCCTGCTTTCCCGCTTCCGAGGCAGCAACGGAAACGAGCTTTGCCCGGCGGCTGCAAGTTTATCCGAATCATTTTTGGGTATTGACGGATGGGAATACCATGGTTGGCTTTGTCAACGGCATGGTCACGGATGAAAAGGATCTGCGGGATGAAATGTACGAGGATGCCGCTGCGCATCATGAAAACGGAGCGTGGCAGATGATTTTCGGTGTGGATACCATTCCATCCTACCGCTGCCGGGGCTGTGCGGAAAGCTTGCTGCGCCATGTGATCCGGAAGGCTAGGGAACAGGGGCGAAAGGGGCTGGTGCTGACTTGCAAGGAAGCACTGCTCCATTATTACGGAAAGTTCGGCTTTGTGAATGAAGGCATTTCCCAGTCTACACACGGAGATGTCGTATGGTATCAAATGCGGCTGACGTTTTGATACTATTTCCTGATTAAAATCTTAATTTTAATCAGGAAGGCATCGCCTGACGGCGCTGCCTGTTTTGTGATTTATAAGGAAAGAAATCACAAAACAAGTCTCATATGAACTCCATGCCCTTCAGGCAATTAAAATCTTTTTTAAAGATTTTAATTGGAGTTCAGTATAAAGTGGGTATTAATGACAAAGAAGATCGAGCATTTGCTCGGTCTTCTTTTTTTGTTCAGAACTTCAATCGTATGAATCCATTGAAATTTATCTTAAAATGTGATATTCTGTAATTATATCGAACAAATCTTTATTTCGCTTGTGGATTTGGCAGGAGGAATGACGGATGCAACAGATATTTAGCAACACAACTTTAACAGTCAATCAGCTGATCGAAAAGGTTGATACAGGAGAACTTGGTCTTCCGGAGCTTCAAAGGCCATTCGTCTGGAAGGATTCAAAAGTGCGTGACCTTTTCGATTCCATGATGTGTGGGTACCCCATCGGTTATTTGATGTTGTGGGAGTGCCCTACGCTTGAAAAGACGAAAACCATCGGAACAGACACACACAACTATGAATCTCCGAAGCAGGTAATCATTGATGGCCAGCAGAGACTGACATCCCTTTATGCTGTCATGAAAGGGAAAAAGGTCATCAACTCAAAATATGATGAGAAGACCATCGTTATTTCCTATTGCCCATTGAAGAATAAGTTCGAGGTTGGCTACCAGGCTACGAAAAAAGATCCGGAGTGGATTTACAACATCAGTGAAGTATACACCACGGCGAACATTACTAAGCTGATTATCAATTTCACTAAAAAGCTGGACGAGTATCGGACCACTAAGGGAGAAGTATTGAACGATGAGGAACAAGATATAATCTCTGAAAACATCACCGCCCTTTCTAATTTGAAACAGCACACTCTCCCAGTGTTTGATATCAAGGCCAATGCTGAGGAAGAAGATGTCTCTGAAATCTTTGTTCGTGTTAATTCCGGTGGCGTGGCATTGAAGCAGAATGACTTTATTCTGACGCTCCTTTCCCTCTACTGGGATGAAGGCCGGAAAGAAATCGAACAGTTCAGCATGGAGTCAACATATCCCTCCAAGGACAGGGTCACATCCTACAATCAGCTCACCGAGGTCACAGCGCAGGATGTCATCCGTGTGGTCATGGCGTATGCGTTTGACAGAGCCCGTTTGAAATATGGGTATAAATTGCTTCGTGGAGCTGACTTTGACAAAAAAGGTGCGGTTGATATTGCCCTTCGAGATCAGCGTTTTGATGTTCTGAAGGCAAAACTTCCGGATGTCCTCAATGTGCATAACTGGCACGAATTCTTGAAGTCTATCATGAATGCCGGTTATCTGTCTGGTGATCTGATTCTTTCGGGAAACGCAATCTATTATACATATGCGTTCTACCTCATCGCAAAGTACAGGTTTAATGCATCATATAACGAAAACATGCATCTTACCTCGCTATGGTTCTTCTATGCGTCTATGGTGTCGCTATATACCGGATCGTTTGAATCCACGGTTGAAAACCACCTGAACTCTATCAAGGAACTTGCGTCGCTGGAAGAATACAAACGGTTTATTCTGTCGAGGGTTGAAGAGAGGCTTACGAACGACTACTTCGACATTACTCTTACGGGTTCTGAGGGCTTGGCAGTATCAGGCCGAGGCAACAATGCGTGGAACGCCTATGTAGCAGCCTTGAACATTCTGAATGCAAAAATCCTGTTCTCAAAGAGTAATCTGCTCGTCAGCAAGTTGTTCGAGCCCGGTACCGATGGCAAGAGAAAGTCGCTGGAGAAGCATCACCTGTTCCCGAAGGCTTATCTGAAGACGCTGGGATACAACGATGCCAAGATCAATCAGATGGCTAACTATGCCTTCATCGATTGGAAAGATAATATGGAGATACTCGATGAGGCTCCTTCGATTTATTATTCTGTCGTTTGTGAGGGGCGCAGTCCTGAAGAAATCCAGCGGATGGAAGAAGAAAATGCGCTTCCGCATGGCTGGGAGAACATGCACTATGAGGACTTCCTGATCGAGCGGAGAAAGCTCATGGCGGCAAAGATCAAACGAGCTTTTGAGATATTGAAAAATAACGCAGGTTAAGATGCGGGGGATAAGTCATTTTGAAGCTTTATGCCCAGTGTTTATACGGCATCCGTAAAGAAAATCATTTCTTCGGTTTTTGGGGCTTTCCCCTTGACCAATTGTCATTCCTGTGCCATGATATAGGTATGAGAAAACCGAAAGGATGAAGCGTGATGAAGCATTTTTTGATCGTTGTGGACATGCAGAAGGATTTTGTGGACGGAGCGCTGGGAACGGCGGAGGCTCAGGCCATTGTGGGAAACGTGATGGACAAGATCCTGAACTTTGACGGCCAGATTTTTGCCACTCTGGATACCCACACGGAAAACTACCTGCAATCGGCGGAAGGGAAAAAGCTGCCCGTGGCGCACTGTATCAAGGGAACGGCAGGGTGGACGCTGGACGACGGCGTGGCTGCCTGCCTGGAGCAAAAGGGCTATACGCCCGTGGAAAAGGTGACCTTCGGCTCCGTGCTGCTGCCCAGGCTTCTTTATCAGGCGGCGGCAGGGGAGCCCTTTACGGCAGAACTGGTAGGCCTGTGCACGGATATCTGCGTGGTGTCCAACGCCCTGATGCTCAAGGCCAATTTCCCGGAAATGGAAATCACTGTGGACAGCCGCTGCTGCGCCGGGGTGACCCCGGAAACCCATGCGGCGGCACTGACCACCATGGCCTGCTGTCAGATCAACGTGAAGTAAAGGAAGTGGGCCTATGTTCTTTTTCGCACCTGTTATACCGGATCTGATTTTCTCGGTGCTGGCGGTCTATGTCCTGGCGGCGGTGCTGCCGGCCATTTTTCTCATGCGCTATGTCTACCGGCAGGATCAGATCGAGCCGGAGCCGGTGGGACTGCTGGCAAGCCTTGTGTGGAAGGGGGTTCTGGCGGCTCTCGCGGCCATCGTGCTGGAATCTCTGGGGCAGATGGTGCTGGACGGGCAGGTCAGCCAGGACAACCCCAACTATGTCTACTACCTGGCCTTCCTGGTGGTGGCAGCGGTGGAGGAGGGAACAAAGCTTTTCTTCCTGTACCGACGCACCTGGAAGGAGCCGGACTTCAACTACCGCTTTGACGCCATTGTCTACGCCGTGTTCGTGTCCCTGGGTTTCGCCGCCTTTGAAAACGTGAAATATGTGTTCAGCTATGGCCTGTCCGTGGCATTGCCCCGGGCGATTCTGGCGGTGCCGGGTCATATGGGCTTTGCGGTGTTCATGGGCATTTTCTACGGGCGGGCCAAGAGATGTGCCGACTGGGGAAACCGGTTCGGCTGCAAGGTCAATCTGATCCTCAGCTACCTGTTCCCGGTGGCGCTCCACGGGGTCTACGACAGCTGCTGCATGACGGGCACCGGCCGCTCCACCGCGGTATTTGTCATTTTTGTACTGGTAATGTATCTGCTGGTGTTCCGCATGATTCGCCATGAATCCAGGACAGATACGCCGATTTAGAAAGGAGAATCATTATGCAGGATATCGGAATGCAGTTTCACATTCACTGTAAGGAAGGGGACGTAGGACGGTATGTGTTCCTCCCCGGCGACCCGGGTCGGTGCGAGTCCATCGCAAGCTTCTTTGACAACCCGGTACATATCGGCATGAACCGGGAGTACAACATCTACACCGGAACCCTGCTGGGACAGAAGGTCTCCGTATGCTCCACGGGCATCGGCGGCCCCTCGGCCTCCATCGCTATGGAGGAGCTGCACAACATCGGCGCGGACACCTTCATCCGGGTGGGCACCTGCGGCGGCATTGCCCTGGACGTGCTGCCCGGGGACGTGATCGTAGCCACCGGCGCCATCCGCTATGAGCACACCTCCCTGGAATACGCGCCCATCGAGTTCCCGGCGGTGCCGGATTTTGACCTGACAGCCGCACTGAAGGCTGCCAGCGAGGATCTGGGCTACCGAACCCATACAGGCGTTGTCCAGTGCAAGGATTCCTTCTACGGCCAGCACAGCCCGGAAAAATCCCCGGTTTCCTATGACCTGCTGCAAAAGTGGGACAGCTGGAAACGGCTGGGAGTCAAGGCCAGCGAAATGGAGTCGGCGGCGCTGTTTGTGGTGGCGGCGGCGCTGGGTGTGCGCTGCGGCAGCTGCTTCCATGTGATCTGGAATCAGGAGCGGGAGAAGGCGGGACTGGCAATGCCCATGACCGAGGATACCTCCGGAGCCGTGAAGGTGGGCATCGAGGCCATGAAGCGCGTCATTGCCGCGGATTTGAAGAAGTAAATGCTGAAGACGGTGAGCTTCCCCATTGCGGGAGCTCACCGTCAGAATGTACAGGTAACGATTATGCAGTCATTGCGAACCATCCCGCAGGATGGTGTGGCAATCCGTATCCCTGCCTTCCCTTGGGGGAAGGTGGCACGGCACAGCCGTGACGGATGAGGGCACCTCTCTATGGAAGAGGTGCCCCGCAAGGGGCGGAGAGGGCGATTTTTACTTTCTCAGTCATTTTTTGACAGCTCCCCCAGAGTGGGAGCAAAAGGGGTTACGGATTGCCACACCAGTGTGAGCACTGGTTCGCAATGACATGGGATATCGGAAAATACGCCAAGAATACGCAAACAGGCGCGGGGAGTTCCCCGCGCCTGTGCTGTTCTCCATATTCGCTTATTCTTCCAGATATTCCACAAAATCCAGGGTCATGAAATCCAGCAGAACCTGCTTGTCCGGGGTCTTGCCCATGGTCACCCGATGGCAGGTCACCTGCCACACCGGCTGATTGTGGAGCACGGTCTTGCGGATTTCAAACACATGGTTCCAGCTGCGCCCTTCCATGTAGGGCTCCTCCCGGGTGAAGCGGATCAGCTCCAGCTTCCGGAAATTGAAGGTGGGAAAGGCGTTTTTAATGCAGGTCTCGAAGAGCGCTTCCGCGTCCCGGACGCTGCCCATTTCAAAGGTGCTGCGGATCATGGCACCATAGTCTTGCATAACGTTACCTCCTTAGAGCTTTTGATATGCCTTGTCCAGAAATTTCTGACTGTTTACAATCACCCGCTTGTGGGTGCCCCTGCCGATTTCTCCTGCCTCGTCAAAGGCGTGAAGGCGGAAGGTAATGACCTTGCCGTCTACCTCCGTGACCTCAGCCTCTGCCCGAACCTCCAGCCCCACCGGGGTGGCGGACAGATGCTCCAGGTTCAGCATCGTGCCGACAGTGGTCTGCCCCTCGGGCAGGACACTTGCGATGGCGTCGCAGGCGGCGCCTTCCATGAGGGCGGCCATACAGGGGGTGGCGTAGACCAGCAGGTCACCGGAGCCAACAAGCTGGGCGGTGTCCTCCCGCTCTACCAGGGTAGAAGCCTCCCCCTTCATTCCGACGGTTATCTCCATGGGTATCACGTCCTTTCATTCTTTACTTCAACTATAGCCCAAAATGCCAAGACTGTCAATGAAAAGCTTGGGCAATCCCACACAATTGTTTCGGCGAGCCGCGGCCAATCTTTTGCGCCATTTCCGCAGTTTTGAAAACGGGAAATACACAAAGTATTCCTCCGTTTTCAAAACTTTGAACTGACCCAAAATCTTAGGCCGGGGCTTCTTGCCAAATTGTGTGGAATTGCCCTTGCCTTTTCCTTGGAAAATGTTATAATGAACCCATTCATCAGAAAGAGGTGACCGCTTTATGGTTATCAATGACAAGCTGAATCTTACTATGCTTTGCGACTACTATGAGCTGACCATGAGCCAGGGCTATTTCTCCACCGGTTTTGCCGACCGGATCGCATACTTCGACCTGTTCTTCCGGCAGTGCCCGGACGGCGGCGGCTTCGCCATCGCGGCAGGCCTGGAGCAGATCGTCCAGTACGTTCAGGATCTGCATTTCGGGCCGGAGGATATCGAATATCTCCGGGGTCGGAAGATGTTCAGCGAGGATTTTTTGCGGTATCTGGCGGACTTCAAGTTCACCGGCGATATCTGGGCCGTTCCTGAGGGCACGCCCATTTTCCCCAATGAGCCCATCATCACCGTCCGGGCTCCCGCCATTCAGGCCCAGCTGGTGGAGACCTACATGCTGCTGTGCATCAACCACCAGAGCCTGATTGCCACCAAGGCCAACCGGATTGTCCGGGCCGCGGAAGGCCGGACGGTGCTGGAATTCGGCTCCCGCCGGGCACAGGGTGCGGACGCGGCCATTCTGGGTGCCCGGGCTGCCTACATCGGCGGCTGCCACGGCACCGCCTGCACCATTTCCGACCAGCTCTTCGGTGTTCACGCCGGGGGCACCATGGCGCACGCCTGGGTGCAGATGTTCGACAGCGAGTACGAAGCCTTCAAGGCCTACGCTCAGATGTACCCCAACAACGCCGTGCTGCTGGTGGACACCTACAACACCCTGAAATCCGGCGTGCCCAACGCCATCCGGGTGTTCAACGAGGTTCTCAAGCCCCTGGGCATTACCAAGTGCGGCATCCGCCTGGATTCCGGCGACATGGCCTATCTGACCCAGCAGGCCAGAAAAATGCTGGACGAGGCCGGGTGGACGGAGTGCGCCATTTCCGTGTCCAATTCCCTGGATGAGTACATCATCCGGGACATCCTCCGTCAGGGAGCGAAAATCGACATGTTCGGCGTGGGCGAGCGGCTGATTACCGCCCGGAGCGAACCGGTCTTCGGCGGCGTGTACAAGCTGGCCGCCGTGGAGGAGCCCGACGGTACCATCGTGCCCAAGATCAAGATTTCCGAGAACGTGGTGAAAATCACCAACCCCCACTATAAGAAGCTCTACCGGTTCTACGCCAAGGACACCGGCAAGGCCATCGCCGACTACATCACCATCCACGATGAGGTGGTGGACGACAGCCGGGATATGGAGATTTTCGACCCGGAAGCTACCTGGAAGACCAAGCGGGTCTATAACTTTACCGCCCGGGAGCTTCAGGTTCCCGTGTTCCGCGGCGGCAAGCTGGTATACAAGCTGCCTACCCTGGAGGAAATCCGCACCTACTGCGCCCAGCAGGTGGACACCCTGTGGGACGAAATCAAGCGGTTCGACAATCCCCAGACCTACTATGTGGATCTTTCCCAGAAGCTGTGGGACGTGAAGTACGGTCTGCTCAAGCGCAATGGCCGGCAGTAAACGCCCTGCCTACAGCGTGGCCCTGGGTGGGCTGCTGGGGGCGTTGGCGGTGGTCATTATGGGACTGGGAACCCTCGTCCCCATTGCCACCTACGTCTGCCCCATGGTCTGCATTCTTCTGACCCAGGTGGTGCTGAAAATCTGCGGCCGGCGGATCGCCTGGGCCTGGTATGGGGCGGTGGCGATCCTGTCCTGCCTGATGGCGCCGGACAAGGAAGCAGCGGCGGTGTTCGCCTTTCTGGGGTTCTATCCCATCGTCAAGCCCCGGCTGGAAAAACGGAAATTTCCGAAGCTTGTCAAGGCGTTATATTTCAACGCTGCCATCCTGGTCATGTACTGGCTGCTGATCTCTCTGCTGGGGCTGGAGGCTCTGGCGGAGGAGTACCGGCAGACCGGCAGGGTCATGCTGATTGTGCAGCTGATTCTGGGGAATGTGATTTTTTTCCTGCTGGATCGGGTGCTGGACAGAAAATTCCGGAGGAAATAGGGTCTATCTGAAAACCGGGAATATGACCAACGGCGAGGGATTTTCCGCCTGATGAAGCCATTTTTTTGCAGGAATACTCTGCGTATTGCAAGAAAAAATGGTGCCCAGCAGGTGGAAAAGACCCGCCGTTTGGGCGTGTTGACGGTTTTCAGATAGACCCTAGAGACAAAGGCTCCCTTGGTCAGCAAGGTGAGCCTTTGCGCATTTTGGGGAGGACATCTATGTGGTATCTATATATCCTGCGCTGCGGGGACGGCAGCCTGTACACCGGCATTACCACGGACGTTCCCCGGCGGCTGGAGGCCCACCGGCAGGGCAAGGGAGCCAAGTACACCCGGGGTCGGGCTCCGCTGACCCTGTGCCATCAGGAGGAATGCGGCACCCACTCCGAGGCTCTGAAGCGGGAGCTGGCGGTGAAGGCGCTGACCAGAGCGGAAAAGGAGGCACTCATTCAGAGTGTCCCCGGTCAGAAATGATTTTTTTCCGGAAATCCTATTGACAAATTTCGGCAGATGCGGTATCTTGTATCCGAAAAGTTAGCCTGAACTAACAAAAAATCTGGACAGGATACGCCATTGCAGGCAAAGCTGCCGGAAAGCGGCATCGGTGCGGAAGGAGTCGGAATATGCGTACATTGAAGGACGGAAAAATCGGGCAGACCCTGGTGGTGCGGAAGCTTCACGGAGAAGGGGCAGTGCGCCGCCGGATTATGGACATGGGAATTACCAAGAATGTGGAAATTTTTATCCGGAAGGTAGCCCCGTTGGGCGATCCTATGGAGGTCAACGTCCGGGGCTATGAGCTGAGCCTTCGGAAGGCTGACGCGGAAATGATTGAAGTTTACTGAGAGCGGTGGAACGGTATGGAATCGTCTGTGAAGATTAAAATTGCCCTGGCCGGCAATCCCAATTGCGGAAAAACCACCCTGTTCAACATCCTGACCGGCTCCAATCAGTATGTGGGCAACTGGCCCGGCGTGACGGTGGAGAAGAAGGAGGGCACCCTGAAGGGACACCCGGAGGCGGTTATTCAGGATTTGCCCGGCATTTATTCCCTGTCCCCCTACTCGCCGGAGGAGCTGGTGACCCGGCGGTATCTGGTGGAGGATCACCCGGATGTGATTCTGAACATCGTGGACGGCACCAATATTGAGCGCAATCTCTACCTGACCACCCAGCTGATGGATCTGGGTCATCCGGTGGTGCTGGCGGTGAATATGATTGACCTGGTGCGCAAAAACGGCGATGCCATTGATCTGGAAAAGCTGGGCAAGGCTCTGGGCTGCCCCTGCATGGAAATCAGCGCGCTGAAGGGCGAGGGCTGCATGGAGGCCGCCGAGGCGGCGCTGGCTCTGGGCAAGAATCACATCCACAGCGACCGCCCCCATGTGTTCGGCGGCAGCGTGGAGCACGCCCTGGCCCACATCGAGGAATCCATTGAGGGCAAGGTGCAGGCCAACTATCTGCGCTGGTACGCCATCAAGCTCTTTGAGCGGGACGAGATGGTGCGCAAGGAGCTGAACTTCCCCAAGGCGCTTCTGGATCACCTGGAAATGCACATCCAGGACTGCGAGCGGGAGATGGACGACGACGCGGAGTCCATCATTGCCGACCAGCGGTACACCTACATTGAGTCCGTGATCCGCAAGGCCGTGCAGAAGAAGGCTCCCAAGCATTCCCTGTCGTTGTCCGACAAGATCGATCGGGTGGTGACGGATCGGGTGCTGGCTTTGCCTATCTTTGCCCTGATCATGTTCGGAATGTATGCCATCGCCATGGGCAGCTTCCCCTTCTCCATCGGTACCATTGGCTCCGATTGGGCAAACGACGTGCTCTTCGGGCAGTGGATTCCAGATGCCCTGGGCACGGTTCTTCGGGCACTGCATGTGAGCGATTGGCTTTACGGCCTGGTGATGGACGGCATTCTGGCCGGTGTAGGCGCGGTGCTGGGCTTTGTGCCCCAGATTCTGGTGCTGTCCTTCCTGCTGTCCGTGCTGGAGGATGTGGGCTATATGTCCCGGGTGGCCTTCATTATGGACAGGCTCCTGCGGAAATTCGGACTGTCCGGCAAATCCATCATCCCCATGCTGGTTGCCACCGGCTGCGGCGTGCCCGGCATTCTGGCCTCCCGAACCATCGAGCAGGAGAACGACCGGAAAATCACCGTCATGACCACGGGCTTCATTCCCTGCGGCGCGAAAATGCCCATCATCGGCCTGTTTGCCGGTGCGGTGTTCGATAATTCCCCCCTGGTTGCGGTATCCGCCTTCTTCATCGGCGTTGGAGCGGTGGTGATCTCCGGCGTGATTCTGAAGAAATTCAAGACCTTTGCAGGAAAGCCCGCGCCCTTTGTGATGGAGCTTCCTGCCTATCATCTGCCCTCTGCCAGAAATGTGCTTCGGGCTACGGGAGAGCGGGGCATGGACTTTGTAAAGCGGGCGACCACCATCGTCCTGCTCAGCTCCATTGTGCTGTGGTTCCTGAAGGGCTACGGCTTTGCCGGCGGCAGCTTCGGCCCGGTGGAGGACAGCAACCTGTCCCTGCTTGCGGATTTCGGCCGGCTCTTTGCCTGGATTTTCTATCCCCTGGGCTGGAAGGGGGACATGGCCTGGAAGGCTACCGTGGCCTCCATCACCGGCCTTGTCGCCAAGGAGCAGGTGGTCATGACCTTCGGCAGCCTCTATCACTTTGCCGGTGAGCTGAGCGAAAGCGGCAGCGAGATCTGGAAGATGATCGCCGCGGACTTTGGCCCTGCCCGAGCCTACAGCTTCATGATTTTCAATCTGCTGTGCGCTCCCTGCTTTGCGGCCATTGGCGCCATCCGCCGGGAGATGGGCAGCCGGAAGTGGACCTGGATTACCATCGGCTATATGTGCGCCTTTGCCTACGCCGTATCCCTGATTGTCTTCCAGTTTGCGGGGCTGTTCACGGGAGAAGCCCACTTGGGCATTCTGACCCTCTGTGCGGCCTGGGTGCTGGCGGTGCTTGTGTATCTGGTTGTCCGGAAGAACCGGTACGCCGATGCCCAGGTACGCGTGGGCGTGTGAGGAAAACGGTATGGGCAATGTAATTGTCATCGGGGTTCTGCTCTGCGTGGTGGGACTGGCCGTCCGCTTCCTGCACTGGCAGAAAAAGCAGGGCGGCTGCTGCGGCGATTGCAGCCACTGCGGCGGCTGTAAACGAGAATAAACAGCCTGAGGGGCACCGGGAAACCGGTGTCCCTTTTTTCTGTCCTGGAGGAAAGAAGGACTTGCAATTGCCTGGGAATTCGACTATAATAAACTGAATTATTATCTGCAAGAGGTTACGCTGTGTACTTAAAATCACTGGAATTGCAGGGCTTCAAGTCCTTCCCGGATAAGACCCTGATTCGCTTCGGCGATGACATCACCGCCATTGTCGGCCCCAACGGCTCGGGCAAATCGAATATTTCCGATGCCATTTTGTGGGTGCTGGGCGAGCAGAGCTCCAAATCTCTGCGAGGCGCAAAAATGGAGGATGTGATCTTCGGCGGCACCCAGAAGCGGGGAGCCGTAGGCTTTGCCGAGGCCACCCTGACCCTGGACAACACCGATCGGGCGCTGGCCTATGATGCCGACGAGGTGATGGTTACCCGCCGGTATTACCGCAGCGGCGATGGGGAATACTACATCAATAAGCAGTCTGCCCGTCTGAGGGACATCAATGAGCTGTTCATGGACACCGGCCTGGGCAAGGAGGGCTACTCCAACATCGGCCAGGGGCGTATTGATGAGATACTTTCCCTGAAAAGCGGCGACCGCCGGGAGATTTTCGAGGAGGCCGCGGGCATTTCCAAGTACCGTCACCGGAAAGAGGAGACGGAGAAGAAGCTGGAGCACACCGAGGACAACCTGCTTCGCATCGGCGACAAGGTCTCCGAGCTGGAATTGCAGCTGGAACCGCTGAAGGCTCAGTCGGAGAAGGCCAAAAAGTACCTGGAACTGAAGGAAGAGCTGAAGGGCGTGGAGGTAGCCGTGTGGCTGGACACCCTGGAAAAGCTTTCCGCCCAGGCGAAAAAGGCCGAAGAGGACTATGCCTCCGCCTCCTTTGTTTTGCAGCAGGCTCATGACGATCTGGACGGCCTCTACCGTCAGGCCGAGGAACTGGCCAAGACCCTGCACAGTCGGGACGAGGAGCTGGAAACTGTCCGGGTGAAGGTGAATATGCTCAGCGCCACCCACCAGCAGCTGGACGGCCAGATGGCGGTTTTGCGGGGCAATGTGGATAACAACCGGAGCAATATCGCCCGGATTGAAGAAGAGCTGAAGGGTCAGGAGGATCGCAGCGGCGGCATTTCCGCCCAGATTCAGCAGGCCGACGACCGGATTGGAGAAATCGAGAAGCTGCTGGAAGAGAAGCGGCAGCAGCTGGCAAGCTGCCAGCAGGAGCTGACGGCGCTGACCGCCAACGCCCAGGGCATTACCCGGCAGTACCTGGAACTGCGGGGGAAGGAATCTACCCTCTCCGCGGACATTGCGGGGGCTCAGGCGGATATCCGGGGTCTGGAGGAAAGCCGTCAGCAGTCCCGGCAGCGGCTGGAGGAGCTGGAAGGGGATCTGAGTTCCGGAGCCTCCCGCCGGGAAGCGGCGAGGGCGAAACTGGACGAGTGCCGAACCCAGCTTCGCACCGCCCGGGAGAACGTGACCGCGGCGAACAATACCATTTCCGGCTACACCCTGCGCCAGACCACCCGAACAAAACGCCGGGAGGAACTGGAAGAGAAAATGCGGGAAATTGTCCGCACTTTGGACTCCGTTTCCGCCAAGACCCGGGTGTTCCGGGCTATGGAGCGGGATTTTGAAAGCTACAACAAGGCCGTCCGGATGGTGATGCAGGAGGCTCAGCGTGGGGCGTTGCGGAACATCCACGGGCCGGTTTCCCGGCTGATTCGTGCGGAGGACAGCTGCACCCTGGCAGTGGAGATCGCCCTGGGCGCGGCCATGCAGCAGATCGTAGTGGGCAATGAAGCCGACGGCAAGGCGGCCATTTCCTACCTGAAACGCACCGGCGGCGGCCGGGCTACCTTCCTGCCCATGAGCAACATCCAGGGCAGAACCCTGCAGGAGACGGGCCTGGAGGACTGCCGGGGCTTTGTGGGCATCGCCTCCCAATTGGTGAAAACCCAGGACACCTACCGGGGCATTGTGGAGAACCTTCTGGGTCGGACGGTGATTGTCCAGGACATGGACGCGGCCATCGCCATGGCGAAGAAATACCATAACCGATTCAAAATCGTCACCCTGGACGGCCAGGTCATGAACCCCGGCGGCTCCATGACCGGCGGCTCCGTCAATAAGGACGCGGGCATTCTCTCCCGGGCCAACGAATTGGAAAAGCTGACCTTCCAGGAAAAGAAGCTCCAGGAAGACCGACAGGTGTTGGAGGCCGATTTGCAGGAGGCCCGGCGGCAGTGTGATCAGGTAGAATTCCAGCTTTCCGCCGCCCGGGATCAGCTCCGAGAGGCGGAGGATCAGGTTCTTCGGCTGGAAGGCCAGGAGAAGCAGCATGAAATTCTGCTCAGCGCCATTGAGGAGGCGGAAGGTTCTGCCCGCCGGGAGCGGGAGACCCTGTCTGCCCGGGACAGCAGCGACCGGGAGCGGTATGCCGCCCAGCAGACGAAAATTCAGCTTTACGAAAAAGAACTGTCCGAAACCAGAAGCAAGCTGGCTCTGCTGGAGGACAATCAGTCCGAGGCCGCCCAGGCCAACACCGCCATTACGGACAAAATGACCGCCCTGAAAACCGAGGAGGCGGCCATGGAGGCCGAGCGGACGACAGCCCTGTCTCACATTGCCGATCTGCGGCAGCTCCAGGGCGACATGGAGGGCGACCGGGAGAAGAAAGTGGCCCTCATGGCCGCCATCGAGGAAGAAAACACCCGGCTGGCCGGGGAAATTGAGAATCTGCGCCAGCGTCAGGCGGACAATGACGCGGAAAGTGCCCAGCTGAACGGGCAGCTGCAGCAGGTTCTGGACAGCCGTGCCCAGGCGGAGGCTGCCAAAACCCGGGCGGAGCGGGATGCCCAGGACAAGAGCAAGGACATCCTGACCATGGAGCGTTCCTGTGCCCTGCTGGAGCAGAAGAAAGTCACCTCCGCCATGGAGGAGCGGCAGATTACGGACAAGCTCTGGGATTCCTACGGCCTGACTCCGGGCACTGCCGCCGAGTTCCGGGGGGACATTGAAAATGTGGCGGCAGGCAACCGCCGCTCCGCCGAGCTGAAACGGAAGATTTCCGCTCTGGGCACCCCCAATCTGGGCGCCATCGAGGAATACGCCCGGGTGAACGAGCGCTACAGCTATCTTGCCTCCCAGCGGGACGACGTGCTGAACTCCAAGCGGGAGCTGGAATCCATCATCCGGGATATCACCGCGGAAATGACCACGATTTTTGTGGAGGAATTCGGGAAAATCGACCATTATTTCGGTCAGACCTTCGAGGAAATGTTCGGCGGCGGCAAGGGTCAGCTGATTCTGGAGGATCCTCAGAACCCTCTGACCTGCGGCATTGAGATTCGGGTGCAGCCTCCCGGAAAGCAGGTGAAGACCATCACGCTGCTCTCCGGCGGCGAGAAGGCCTTTGTGGCAACGGCACTGTACTTTGCCATTTTGAAGGTGCGGCCCACCCCCTTCTGCCTGCTGGACGAAATCGACGCCGCCCTGGACGACCGGAACGTGGAGCGGTTCGCGGGCTATCTGCACAATCTGTCCAAGAAGACCCAGTTCATCGTCATCACCCACCGCCGGGGCACTATGGAGGCTTCCGACGTGCTCTACGGCGTGACCATGCAGGAGCAGGGCGTGTCGAAGCTGCTGCGGCTGGACTTAAACCAGATGGAGCAGTATCTGGGAATCGTGGAATAAGGAGAAAAAGTATGGGATTTTTTGATAAAATCAAGGCAGGGCTTGCCAAAACCCGGGATGCCCTCAGCGACTCCCTGGGAAGCGTCTTTTCCGGCAATTCCGAGCTGGATGAGGATTTTTACGACGAATTGGAGGAAAGCCTGATTCTGGCCGACCTGGGCGTGGACACGGCTACGAAAGCCGTGGAGCGGCTGCGCAAGACGGTTCGGGAGCGGCATCTGAAGGAGACCGAGGAGGCCAAGGCGGCTCTGAAGGAAATTCTGGTGGACATGCTGAACGTGGGAGACACGGCTCTGAATCTGAGCACTACCCCCAGCGTGGTGCTGGTCATCGGAGTCAACGGCGTGGGCAAAACCACCACCATCGGCAAGATCGCTACCCAGCTGACCAAAGAAGGCAAGCGGGTGCTGCTGGTGGCGGCGGACACCTTCCGGGCGGCGGCAGCCGACCAGCTGGAAATCTGGGCAGGCCGCAGCGGCGCGGCCATTGTCCGCCAGCACGAGGGAGCCGACCCGGCTTCCGTGGTCTATGACGGCATCCAGGCCGCCCGGGCACGGGAGGTGGACGTGATCATCATCGACACCGCCGGCAGACTTCACAACAAAGCGAACCTGATGAACGAGCTGAACAAGATCAGCCGGATCATCGACCGGGAGCTGCCGGAGGCCGCCCGGGAGACCCTGCTGGTGCTGGACGGCACCACCGGCCAGAACGGCCTGATTCAGGCCAAGCAGTTCAAGGAAATCGCCGGTGTTACCTCCATCGCCCTGACCAAGCTGGACGGCACCGCCAAGGGCGGCATCGTTATCGCCGTGGCGGACGCTTTGCAGATTCCCGTGAAATTTGTGGGAGTAGGCGAGCAGGCGGAGGATCTGATGCCCTTTGAGGCGCAGGCCTTTGTGGAGGCACTGATTTGATATGAAAGTAGTATTGGCAAGCAAAAATCCCCACAAGCTGGTGGAAATCAGCAAAATTACGGAAAAATTCGGCTTTGAGCTGGTGCTGGAATCCGATGTGGGCGTGGATATCGACGTAGAGGAAACCGGCTCCACCTTCGAGGAAAATTCCTTCCTCAAGGCCGACGCGGTGATGAAGGCCACGGGCCTTCCAGCACTGGCCGACGATTCCGGCATTGCGGTGGATGCCCTGAACGGAGAGCCGGGCATTTATTCCGCCCGGTACGGCTTCGATGAATCCCTGGACGACTGGGGGCGGCTTCAGCTGCTGCTGAAGAATACGGAAAATGTGCCGGACGGCCAGCGCCAGGCGAAATTCGTCTGCGTCATCACCTTCGTTACCCCGGAAGGACAGGTTATCCAGTCCCGGGGGGAGATTCACGGAGAGCTGCTCCGGGCTCCCGTGGGGGAAAACGGCTTCGGCTATGACCCGATTTTCTATTACCCGCCTATGGGCAAGTCCACGGCGGAAATGTCCCCGGAGGAAAAGAACCGGGTGTCCCATCGAGCCAACGCTCTGAAGGGATTTTACGAGAAACTGAAGGAGGCAGGCTATGCTGACAAGTAAGGAACGGGCTCAGCTTCGAGCCCAGGCAAATCCCCTGGAAACCACTTTGATGGTGGGAAAGGACGGGGTCACTGAGGCTGTGGCGGCGGAGGCCGACCGGCTGCTCACCGCCCATGAGCTGGTGAAGGGCAAGGTGCTGGAAACCGCCCTGATGAGTGCCCGGGAGGTGTCCGACGCCCTGTGTGAGGCCACGGGAGCCGAGGGAATCGCCTGCGTGGGCAATAAATTCGTGATCTGGCGGTTCTCCGAAAAGTGCCAGCAGGCCCGGAACCAGACGGGAAGAGCCAAGCGCAAGGAGACCCCCAAGTCCAAGGCTGACCCGGTGGGCAAGGGCGTTCGGGCCCGGCGGGCTGCCGCCCGGAAGGTTCGGGAGCAGCGCAACCAGTATTTCCGGGAGCAGGCCATTGAGAAGGCCATCGAGCGCAGCCGGGAAAAGCAGCTGAAAAGCGAGGAATGATCCAATAGAACGGAAAGTGATCCAATAGAATATCCGCAATTCCGACAGATTGAATAGAGGAAGGGTATTATGGAACGAATCGGCATTTATGGCGGAACTTTCAACCCACCCCACGTTGGGCACATTCAGGCGGCAAAACAGGCGGTGAGCACCCTGGGGCTTACGAAGCTCCTGATGATTCCGGCCTACGCGCCGCCCCACAAGGCGGTGCTGCCCTCCAATTCTCCCAGGGCGCAGCAGCGTCTGGAAATGCTGCGCATCGCCGCGGCGGACTGTCCCCAGATTGAGGTTTCCGATCTGGAATTGAAGCGGGAGGGCATCAGCTACACCTGGGAAACTCTGGAAACGGTGAAAAAGCTGTACCCCGGGGCGGAGCTGGTGCTGCTCATGGGCACGGACATGTTCCTGACCTTCGACACCTGGAAGAATCCGGAGAAAATTCTGGGGGAAGTGACCCTGGGGGTTTTCTACCGGGGAGACAAGGGAGAGAAGGCTGCGGCTCTCAAGCAGAAGGAGGCTCTGGAAGCCCAGGGAGCCAAGGTCATCCTGGTGCACAACGACGTGATCGTCATTTCCTCTACCCAGATGCGCCGGCTTCTGGCCTTCCGCTGCGCCGGGGAGTTTCTGCCCGCGGGGGTGCTGGACTACATCCGGGAGTACAACCTCTATGATACCCGCACCAACTGGAAAAACCTGCCCATGGACAAGCTGGAACAAGTGGTGGTGAGCCTTCTGAACCCCAACCGGGTGCGCCATGTGCTGGGCTGCCGGGATACGGCGGTGGCACTGGCGGAGCGTTGGGGGGCGGATGTTACCGATGCCGCCCGGGCGGGAATTCTCCACGACATTACCAAGGCCATCGACGGCCCCCTGCAATTGACATTGTGCGATGCCTATGGTAAACTATTAGACGATTTTTCCAAGCGTTATCCCAGAACCCTCCACGCCCTCACCGGCTCCATGGTCGCCCAGCGGATTTTCGGAGAAAATCCGGCGGTGGTATCTGCCATCGAATCCCACACCACCGGCAAGGCAAATATGACCCTGCTGGAAAAAATTATTTACGTTGCCGATTACATGGAGCCAAACCGGGATTTTCCCGGGGTGGAGAAGCTTCGGGAGCTGGCCTTTACCGATTTGGACGGGGCACTGAAGCTGGGGCTGGAAATGACCCTGGAACACCTGAAAGCCCAGGGAGCCGAGGTTTCCCCCGCCTCCCGAAGCGCACTGGATTGGCTGAATCAGGAGAAACGCTGAATTGCATCCCAAGAATCCCAGAAAGGATAGATGTTATGTTAACACCTAAAGAGATCGCGCTGGAAGTGACCAAGGCTCTGGATGCCAAGAAGGGCATGGATATCAAGCTTCTGAAAATTGATTCCGTCAGCTCTCTGGCAGATTATTTCCTGATCTGCACCGGCACTTCCAACACCCACGTCAAAACCCTGTGCGACTACGCCGAGTACACTCTGGAGCAGCTGGGCGAGCCTATGCTGGGCCGGGAGGGTCATCGGGGCAGCGCCTGGGAGCTGCTGGACTATGGCACCATCGTGGTGCATGTATTTACCGAGGAAGCCCGGAAGTTCTATGCTCTGGAGCGGCTGTGGGCGGACGCGGAAACGGTTGACCTGAAAGATATTATTATCGCGGAATAAAGCGGTATTTAGGAAGGAATGTTCACAATGAACTACGATTTTGCTGCTATTGAAGGAAAATGGCACAAGTACTGGGAGGAAAATGACACCTTCCACACGGATGTCTGGGATTTCTCCAAGCCCAAGTATTATGTGCTGGATATGTTCCCTTACCCTTCCGGCGTGGGTCTGCACGCAGGCCATCCCGAGGGCTATACGGCTACGGATATCATGTCCCGGATGAAGCGGATGCAGGGCTACAACGTGCTGCACCCCATGGGCTATGACTCCTTCGGCCTGCCCGCCGAGCAGTACGCCGTTACCACCGGCCACCATCCCGACGGCTTCACCCAGGAGAACATCAAGACCTTCTCCAAGCAGCTGCGGGAGCTGGGCTTTGACTACGATTGGTCGAAAATGATTGCCACCTCCGACCCCAGCTTCTACAAGTGGACGCAGTGGATTTTCAAGAGGCTCTACGAGGCCGGCTACGCCAAGCGCATTGAGATGCCCGTCAACTGGTGCGAGGAGCTGGGCACGGTGCTCAGTAACGATGAGGTCATTGACGGCAAGTCCGAGCGTGGCGGCTATCCCGTTGTGAAGAAGAACATGATGCAGTGGGTCATCGACCAGCCTGCCTTCGCCGAGAAGCTCCTGGACGGCCTGAACGAGATCGACTGGCCCGAATCCACCAAGGAAATTCAGCGCAACTGGATCGGCAAATCCACCGGCGTGGAGGTGGACTTCCAGCTGGTGGGCGGCGGGGATTTCTCCATTTACACTACCTGTATCGAAACCATTTACGGTATCACCTTCATGGTGCTGGCTCCCGACGGCAAGATCGTGGAGAGCCTCATGGATCGGGTGCGCAATAAGCAGGAGGTTCAGGCCTACATTGACGAGACCGTCAAGAAGAGCGACATGGACAGAACCGAGCTGAACAAGGGCAAAACCGGCTGCCGGCTGGAGGGCGTATACGCCATCAATCCCGTCAACGGCAAGCAGGTTCCCGTGTTCATCGGCGACTTCGTCCTGGCAAATTACGGCACCGGCGCGGTGATGGCCGTGCCCAGCCATGACCAGCGTGACTTCGAGTACGCCGTTGCCCACAGCATTCCCATGATTCAGGTCATCGAGGGCAGAGATGTCAGTGAGCGGGCCTTTGAGAAGCAGGACTACCTGGGCAAGGGCTGCCGTCTTATGAACTCCGAGGAGTTCGACGGCCTGACCGTGGAGGAGGCCAAAGAGGCCATTACCCGGAAGCTGGAGGCCATGGGCGTTGCCCGCCGGAAGGTCAACTATCACTTCCGGGAGTGGATTTTCGCCCGTCAGCGGTACTGGGGCGAGCCCGTGCCCTGCGTGTACACCGACGACGGCAAGATTTACTTCGTTCCCGATGAGGAGCTGCCCGTAATTCTGCCGGAGCTGGCCGACTATAAGGGCAAGAACGGTCAGGCGCCCCTGGAGAACGCCACCGAGTGGAAGAAGTATGACCGCAACGGCATCCACGGCACCCGGGAGACTTCCACCATGCCCGGCTCCGCCGGTTCCTCCTGGTACTATATGCGCTATATCGATCCTAAGAACGACAAGCAGCTGTGCGACCCGGCACTTCTGAAGCACTGGCTGCCTGTGGATCTGTATGTAGGCGGCCCGGAGCATGCGGTGGGTCATCTGATGTACTCCCGGATCTGGAACCGGTTCCTGTATGACGAGGGCATTTCTCCCGTGAAAGAGCCCTTCCAGAAGCTGGTGCACCAGGGTATGATCCTGGGCGAGAACGGCATCAAGATGGGCAAGCGGTTCCCGGAGTTTGTGGTGAACCCCAGCGATGTGGTTCGGGACTACGGCGCGGACACCCTGCGGCTGTATGAGATGTTCATGGGCCCCCTGGAGGTTTCCAAGCCCTGGAGCACCACCGGCGTGGTGGGTGCCAAGAAGTTCATCAATCGTGTGTGGAACTTCTTCACCGAGCCTGCCAATATCACCGAGGACAACGACGGCAAGCTGACCAAGATCTATCACCAGACCGTGAAGAAGGTCACAAGCGACTTCGAGTCCTTGGGCTTCAACACCGCCATTGCCCAGATGATGGTCTTCGTCAACGAGGTCTACAAGAACGGCACCTGCCCCAGAGAGTACGCCGAGGGCTTCGTCAAGATGCTCTCCTGCATCACTCCCCATGTGGGCGAGGAGATGTGGCAGCTCCTGGGTCACGACAAGACCATTGCCTATGAGCCCTGGCCTTCTTATGACGAAGCCAAGTGCAAGGATGCCGAGGTGAACATCGCGGTGCAGGTCAACGGCAAGATGCGCGGCACCGTGCTGATGGATGCCGATCTTCCCGACGAGCAGGTCATCGCCAACGCCACCGCCGATGAGAAGATTGCCAAGTTCCTGGCCAAGCAGGGCGGCAGCATTGTCAAGACCATCGTGGTGAAAAACAAGTTGGTCAACCTGATTGTCAAATAATTTGTAAAAAAACAAAAATCTTTATTGACAATTGGGGAAACAGCGTATATAATATTCTAGCCTAGTATTGAGGCCCTGAACGCATCCTGGACTTAGCCGGATGCCATCGGAGGGAGGGAAAACAATGTCTGAAATTCGCGTTAAGGAGAACGAGTCTCTGGAGAGCGCCCTGCGCCGTTTTAAGCGGAGCTGCGCCAAGGAGGGCGTTATTGCCGAAGTGAAGAAGCGCGAGCATTACGTCAGCCCCAGCCTGAAGCGTAAGCAGAAGTCCGAGGCCGCTCGTAAGAACAAGAGAAAGTTCTACTGATATCCCTCTTGATTAACGCTCAGAACCCCCTTGCGGAAACGCAAGGGGGTTTTTGCATAGTCAGTAGAGAATGGTGAAGAGCACCACTCTTGATCAGCAAGGGGAGCCTTTGCGCCTCGCCGGGAAGCATCCTGACACTTATGGGGGACAACATATTTTTCGAACCTTTTGACATGCTGAAAGGCACCACCGGTTTCGGTGGTGCCTGAATTGCGCTATTTTCGCTTCCGGCCTGAGGCAGCCTTCACAGGCGGCTTTTTGGCGGCCGATTTTCCCGCGGGCTTTCCCATAGACTTGCTTACCGGCTTGCCACCGGACTTTCTGACGCCGGATTTCCGGGGCGGCGGGGCGGAGCCGCCGGATTTGGGCGGAACTGCACGAACCAGACACTTGGGGCCGGAACCGATCAAATCCTCCCGGTGAGCCTTCAGCAGTGCCTCCCGCACCAGGTAGTAGTTCTTCGGGTCACGGTACTGGATCAGTGCCCGCTGCATGGCCTTCTCGTGGGGGTCGGTGGGCACATAGACCCGCTCCATGGTTCGGGGGTCAAGCCCCGTGTAGTACATCACCGTGGACAAGGTGGAGGGGGTGGGGTAGAAGTCCTGCACCTGCTCCGGGTTGTAGCCCATGTCCCGGATGTATTCCGCCAGCTCCACCGCTTCTTTCATGGTGGAGCCCGGGTGACTGGACATGAGGTAGGGCACCAGGAACTGATTCATGCCGTACTGCCGGTTCAGGGCAAAATACTTTTCCACAAACCGGTTGTATACCGCGTTTTTCGGCTTTCCCATCCGGCACAGCACTGCATCGGCCACATGCTCCGGGGCTACCTTCAGCTGACCGGAAATGTGATATTGCACCAGCTCCCGGAGAAAAGTGTCCTTTTTGTCTGCCAGCAGATAGTCAAAGCGAATGCCGCTGCGGACAAACACCTTCTTCACCCCGGGAATTTTCCGGAGCTTGCGAAGAAGCGCTACATAGTCCGAATGGTCGGCGTTCACATTTTTACAGGGGGTGGGGTAGAGACACTGCCGCCCGCCGCAGCAGCCCTTCGTCATCTGCTTTTGGCAGGCCGGGTGACGGAAGTTGGCGGTGGGGCCGCCCACATCGTGGATATAGCCCTTGAAATCCGGATCCTTTACCATTTTCTCCGCTTCCCGGACAATGGAGTCGTGGCTTCGCACCTGGACAATCCGTCCCTGGTGGAAGGTCAGGGCGCAGAAGGAGCAGGCTCCGAAGCAGCCCCGGTTGGAAACCAGGCTGAATTTGACTTCCTCAATGGCGGGCACGCCGCCGAGCTTTGTGTAGCTGGGGTGCCAGGCTCGCTCAAAGGGTAGGTCGTAAACCGCGTCCATTTCCGCCATGGTCAGAGGCTTCTGAGGGGGATTCTGCACCACGAATTCCCGGCCGTAGGGTTCGGCCAGCCGCTTGGCGGTGAAGGGATCGCAGTTGCCGTACTGGATTTTGAAAGACTCGGCGTATTTTCTCCGGTCGGCCTTCAGCTCCTCATAGCCGGGCAGGAAAATCGTAGGCAGGCTCTCATCGGGCTGAGTTGTGCGGAACACGGTGCCGTCAATGTAGGTGATATCCCGGACATCCATACCGGAATTCAGGGCATCCGCGATTTCCACAATGCTCTTTTCTCCCATGCCGTACATGAGAAGATCGGCCTGGCTGTCTAAGAGGATGGAACGCTTCAGGCTCTCCGACCAGTAGTCATAATGGGCAAGCCGGCGAAGGCTTGCCTCAATGCCGCCGATGAGAATGGGCACATCCTTGTAGGTCTGGCGGATGAGATTGCAGTAGACGATGGTAGCGTAGTCCGGCCGCTTCCCCATAACCCCGCCGGGGGTAAAGGCATCGGTTTTCCGGCGGCGTTTGGCCACGGAATAGTGGTTGACCATGGAGTCCATGTTGCCCCCGGAGACCAGAAAGCCAAGCCGGGGCCGTCCGAACAGGTCGATGGACTTGGGATTCTTCCAGTCCGGCTGGGAGATGATGCCCACGTTGTAGCCGTTGGCCTCCAGAATCCTGCTGATGATGGCGTGGCCGAAGGAGGGGTGATCCACATGGGCATCGCCGATGACGTAGACAAAGTCGCAGCTTTCCCAGCCCCGCTCTTCCATTTCCTCCCTGGTAATGGGCAGAAATGCCATGAAATCCCTCCTTATTTCCGCTCCAGCTTCTTTTTCGTGCCGTCGGGCTGGAGAATATAGGTGTTATCCAGCTGCCCCACCAGATTGGCCTTGACAGAATCGATGTAAATTCTTCGCAGCTGATCCCGCTCGGCGGTTTCCTCCGGGGTAAGACCTTCGGTTTTTGCTTTTTTTGCCAGAACGTTGATTCTGGTAATGACTTCGCTCATATTCATAGGAATTTCCTCACACATACCGGTGGATTATCACCGAAATTCGATCTTTTTTGGTTTTTCCGTTTATCTGGGTCAGGCGGATTTTGCCCAGACCCCGGACGGAGATTTTCGCCCCCTCGGGAACAGGCCGATCGGGCTTTTCCGCGGGCAGGCCGTCCACCGCGGCTTTCCCTGTGGTGATGTACTGGGCGGCCAGGCTCCTGCCAATGCGAAAGCCGGAAGAGATGACGCTGTCCAGGCGCAAAGATGCCACCGTGTCCCGGATTTCCTTCACTTCCGGCTCCGGAATGTGGGCTTCCCGCAGGGGAACCTGCTCCAAGCGGAGCTTCGTTCGCCCGGCGGAGGTAAAATTCTGCAATAAATAGGGGGCAATTTCCGCCGTGACGAAAAAATCGCAGCTGCCGCTGCCCACGCAGATGTCCCCGACCGTTTCCCGGACAATGCCCGCACCCATCAGGGCTCCCAGAAAGTCCCGGTGATTGGGGCTGTCCCCCTGAAAGAAGTGGGCTCGCAGGCACACGCAGGGAGAATCCCCCTCCCACAGGCTGTCTTCCTCCAGATATTCCGGCAGGTACACCAGCATTTTTCGCTCGGCATCCTCGTAGCCGCCGAAGGCATGAAGCCCCTCCGGCGTGCCGAAGAGGTATCCGGCAAGGGCTTGCTCCCGTTGGGAAAGGAAGCAGGTGCTGGCCGGAATGTTCCGGTTGATTCCGGCGTTTATTTTGTCCCAGAGCTTGGCAAGGAGCAGCCTGTCCTCGGCACTTTGGGCGATTTTTTCGATTTTGCTTCGATCCATGTTATCACCACAGACAAGTATAACACATTTTCAGCCGGGTGAAAAGGTTTTTCTTGTGCAAAGGCCGATTGTCGAGTATAATGTAAGGAGAATAAGGAAAGGGACTGGAAATATGGTGATCGGGATTATCGGCGGCGGCGCCTCGGGTATGGCGGCGGCCTTGGCCGCGGCGGAAAACGAGAACGTCCAGGTGGTGCTTCTGGAGCGGCAGGCGCGGGTTGGGCGGAAATTACTTGCCACCGGCAACGGCCGGTGCAATCTGACGAACCTTTCCGCCGGGGAGGGAGGCTATCACGGAAACGCCTCGGAATTTGCCCGGTACGCAATTGACGCGTTCCCGCCGGAGAAGACCCTGGAATGGTTCCGCTCCCTGGGACTTCTGACCGTGGCGGAGGATTCCGGGCGGGTGTACCCCTATTCCGATCAGGCCAATTCCGTGGTGGATGTGCTGCGCTTTGCCCTGGAAAAGCCGAATATTTGGGTAAAACTGGGATTTGAAGTGGAAAAAGTGAAGAAAACCGCCGATGGCTTCCGGGTGGAGAGCCGGGAGGAAACGGTGGGATGCGACCGGCTGATTGTTGCCTGCGGAGGCCTGGCGGGAACCAAATTGGGCGGCTCCATGTCCGGCTACAAGCTGCTGCGTTCCCTGGGTCACAGCTGTACCCGGCTGCGGCCTACCCTGGTGCAGCTGAAATCCGATTGGAAGGGCGCGGCGGCACTGAAGGGCGTCCGCGCCAACTGCCGGGCGGCCATCGTTCACAATGGGGAAGTCACCGCCGAAAGCGAAGGCCAGCTTCAGTTTACGGAATACGGTCTGTCTGGCCCGGTGATTTTCGAGATTTCCCGGGACGTGTGTCAGGGCGGGGGAGATTGGCTGTGCCGGTTGGATTTTCTGCCGGAAATGGACGAAGAAACCCTGATTTCCGAGTTGAAAAAACGAAGAAATACCGCCCTTCCGGTATCGGAATTGCTCACAGGCATTCTCCACAACCGGCTGGGTCGGGTGCTGACGCAGACTGCGGGTCTGACTTCCAACGCGCTTTTGAACAGCCTTTCCGACCGGGAGTTTTCCCAGGCGGCTCAGGCGGTGAAGCGTTTGGAGGTAAGTCTGACGGAGCCTATGGGCATGGACAGTGCCCAGGTCACCGCCGGGGGCATTTTAACCTCGGAATTTGAGGGCAAAACCATGGAAAGCCGGCTGGTTCCCGGCCTGTACGCCTGCGGCGAGGTGCTGGACATCGACGGCGACTGCGGCGGCTATAATCTGCAATGGGCGTGGAGCTCCGGCCGGCTTGCCGGGCTTTGCGCGGGAGGAAGCTTATGATTCGACTGCGGGATATTCCCATGCCCCCGGAGCACAATGCCCATCAGCTCCAATTTGAGGCGGCTCGGCTGCTCCGGGTATCCAATTCCAAAATCCGAAAGCTCATCATCGTCCGCCGGAGTGTGGACGCCCGGAAGAAACCGGATGTGAAAATTATCTACACCGTGGATGTGGCGGTGGAGGGAAACGAGAATAAAATTCTCCGGATGAGCGGCTGCAAGAAGGCGGTTATTGCCCCGACTTCCCATTATCGGCCGCCGAAGGCGGTGAGCGCTCCGGAATTCCGGCCGGTGGTCATCGGCTTCGGCCCGGCGGGGATGTTTGCCGCCCTGATTCTGGCTCAGGCGGGCTGGAAGCCCCTGGTTCTGGAGCGGGGAGAGGATGCCCAAAGCCGTCATGCCAAGGTGGAGGCCTTCTTTGCGGGAGGAAGCCTGGATGCGCGCAGCAATGTCCAGTTCGGCGAGGGGGGCGCGGGCACCTTCTCCGATGGCAAGCTGAACACCGGGGTGAGCAATCCCCGAATCGGCTGGGTGCTGGAGCAGATGGTGAAGGCCGGAGCCCGGGAGGACATTCTTTATGACGCCAAGCCCCATGTGGGCACGGACGTGCTGTTGACCGTGGTGCAGAATCTGCGAAAGCGGATTGTGGAGCTGGGGGGCGAGGTGCGCTTTTCTGCCCAGGTTACAGGCCTGGAAACCGAAAACGGCCAGCTCACCGGCGTACAGACCGATTCCGGGGAAGTGATTCCCTGCCGGGCGGCGGTGCTGGCCATCGGCCACAGTGCCCGGGATACCTTCGAGATGTTGGAAAAGACGGGAATTCCCATGGAGCCAAAGCCCTTTGCCATGGGAGCCCGGATTGAGCAGAAGCAGGCCGTCATCAACCGGGCGCAATACGGCATGGAGAATCCGGCTTTGCCCCCGGCGGATTACAAGCTGGTGGAGCATTTGGAGGACGCCACGGTGTACACCTTCTGCATGTGCCCCGGAGGCCATGTGGTGGCGGCGGCCAGCGAGGAAGGGCGGATCGTCACCAACGGCATGAGCAACGCCGACCGGGAGGGAGAGAACGCCAACGCGGCGCTGCTCGTGACGGTGAACCCGGCGGATTTCCCCTATGAAGGCCCTCTGGGGGGTATGCGCTGGCAGCGGGAAATCGAGGAAAGAGCCTACCGGATCAGCGGAAGCTACCGTGCTCCTGCTCAGCAGGTGGGAGATTTCCTGGCTCACCGCCCAAGCGTGGGGCAGGGAAGGGTGGAGCCTACCTATCGGCCGGGGGTTATCTGGTGTGATCTTCATGAGGTACTCCCGGAGAAGCTGACCGATGCCATGGAGCAGGCTTTGCCAAGGCTCGACCGGAAGCTTACCGGTTTTGCCGCCCCGGATGCGGTGCTCACAGCCCCGGAGACCAGAAGCTCTTCTCCCGTGCGGATTGTCCGGGATGACAGCCGCCAGTCCGCTTTGCGGGGGCTGTACCCCACCGGTGAGGGCGCGGGCTACGCCGGCGGTATCATGTCCGCCGCCATCGACGGGATTCTCACCGCCGAGGCCATTTTGGGCCTTTGATAAGCGGAAATCGATCGTAAAAGTAAGTAGGGGCGGCCAATGGCCGCCCGCTTTTTATGCACTATTTTAAATGATTCTGGCGGCCGATGGCCGCCCCTACTTGCATATTCGAAGATTTCCTTTACTTTCCACCATAGGCCAGCAGAAGCACGGCCAGAAGGCACTGGGCAACCAGAATCAGCGGGATGCCCAGGGTGAATTTCAGATGCTTCGTCTTATGCCGAACGGCGTACATACCGAGAAGGCTTCCCACGCTACCGCCCAGGGCGGCCACCAGCATCAGGGTGGATTCCCGGATGCGCCAGCGATTTTTCTTCGCCTTCCACTTGTCCAGGAGCATAAGCCCGAAGCCAAGCGCATTGATTAGAAGCAGGTAGGCAATCAGCAGTTTGTTCATGATACATTCCTTTCGGGAGGGATTGGGTTGCGGAAACTCTTTTTTATCGGTCTGGCTCTTGCCCTGGTTCTTTGCGGCTGTGGGGCCAAGGAAACCCTGGAAACCATTGCCGACGACATTCCGGTGGAGTCGGTATTGGGGGAAATGCGGGAAATCAGCGTCCGGCTGCCGGACGGGGCGGTGTCCCCGGTGCTGAAAAGCGAAGCCGAGCAGCTGTACCTCAGCGAGGACTATGAGATTCTGGTGCAGACCTGCCCCGCCGGAAATCTGAACGATACCATCCGGAAGCTCACAGGCTTTGACAAGGATCAGCTGACGGTGATGGAAACGGAACAGGACGGGGCAAAACGCTATGACTTCGTCTGGGCTGCGGCCGGGGAGGACGGAGAACGGCTGGGAAGAGCCGCCGTCTTGGACGACGGCAGCTATCACTACTGCCTGTCCGTCCTCCGGGATGCCCAGGGCGAAAAGTCACAGGTTGTGTGGAGCGAGGTGTTCTCTTCTTTCGGCCTTGCCTAATCGTACTGGGAAAGAGCCTCCCGGCACATGGCCTGGCAGGCCTCCACAACGCTCTGGGGGTACAGCACCTTGGCCTTGCTACCGAAGCCGATGACCCAGCTTAAAAACATGGGCGACACTGCCACGTTGACGGTGAAGACAAAGTGCGCCTCCCCGTCGGGAATCAGCAGAATGTCCCGGCCGAACCGGTCAATGACCACGTTCACGAGGCTTCTGTGGAAGCGGAGCTTCACATCGGCGGTCTGACCGGAATACATCTGAAACAGCCGGTTGGCATACTCCGTCAGAGCCTTGCCCGTCAGCTCCGGGCAGGGAAGCCGGGGTTCCTCCAGGGAAAGAATGTCGCTCATCCGGTCTACCCGGTAGGAGGTGGCTCCGTGCCGGGGGGAGTGAGCCAGCAGGTAGCAGTTTTCGTTGTCCTGGCACAGGCCGTAGGGGCTGGCTCGGTACTCCCGCTCCCGGTACTGGCGGGTGCCGTCCAGGCCGTAGTCGAAGTACCGGAAGGAGATCTGCCGGTTTTCGGCGATGGCGTCCTGAATGGCGTCCACATTATAGTAGATGGTTTCATTCATGCTTTTGACCCGGCCGGAAACCAGCACGTCCCGGCGCATGAGCCGGGCGTCGTAGACACTGCACTGGCTGCAAAGCTTTTCGATAAGCTCCCGGGACTTTTTCTCAGTGAGAAACCGGCTGGACTGGACGGCATCGATGAGCAGTTTCAATTCCGGCAGCTCAAAATTCCGGGAGGCGATGTAGTAGCCTCCGCCCTTGCCGGGCAGGGACACGATATCCACGCCGTAATCCTGCAAGGCGGCGATATCGGAATAGATGGTCTTCCGGTCACATTCAATATTGTGCTGCCGCAGAAGCATTTCTTGCAGCTCCGAAGCTCTCACCGGGTGATCCTGGTGGGAGTTTCTTTGCAGATAATCCAGAATATAGAAGATTTTTAGCTTTTGATTGTCAGACTTGGGCATGGAAATCCCTCCCTATAGGTTCATTATAGCACATCAATCAGCGGGAGCAAGGGCAAATTTGCATTTTCCGAAGGGATGTGCTATAATCCCACCCAAAGGAGTGAGAATCGTGGGTTACTTTGGATGTCATCTGTCGGCCAGCGGCGGGAACGCCGCCATGGTGAAAACCGCCCTGTCCATCGGGGCCAATACCTTTGCCTTCTTTACCCGCAATCCCAGGGGGAGCAAGGCCAAGAAGGAAGACCCGGAGGACGGGGCAAGAGCGGTGGAACTGCTGAAGCAAGAGAATTTTGGCCCCTTGGTTGCCCATGGAGCCTATACCATGAACCTTTGCACCGCTGACCCGGAGGCCAGAGACTTTGCCGCTTCTGTTCTGGCGGACGATCTGCGGCGCATGGCGGCTCTGCCTGGGAACTTTTATAATTTCCATCCCGGCAGCCATGTGGGGCGGGGTCTGGAAGCGGCAGTGGAGGATATTTCCGCCGCCTTGCGGAAGGCTCTGGAGCCAGGGTATCCGGTGACGGTACTGCTGGAAACCATGGCGGGCAAGGGCAGCGAGGTAGGCGGTCGGTTCGAGGAGCTGAAAGCCATCCTGGATGCCACGGGAGACGATACCGTCGGCGTATGCCTGGATACCTGCCATGTCTACGACGGGGGCTATGATATTGTCAACGACCTGGACGGGGTTCTTCGGGAATTCGACCGGGTCATCGGCCTGAACCGCTTGAAAGCCCTGCACCTGAACGATTCCAAGAATCCCTTTGCCAGTCATAAAGACCGGCACGAATGTATCGGCAAGGGCAGCCTGGGGCTGGAAACCTTCCGTGCCATCGTGAACCATCCGGCGCTCCGGGACAAGCCCATGATTCTGGAGACCCCCAACGAGCTGCCCGGCTATCAGGAAGAAATCGCCTTGCTCAGAAGCCTGGAGCCTTAAAAATTTGTTCATTTGACATCCGGACGAGAATATGTCATTTTTATAGAGTAATCCAGAGAGAGGAGAAACGGGAATGGAAGAAATTTTGCAGACCCTTGCCACGGCGCCCAGTGAGCTTATCGGGCAGTACATCGGCTTTCTGCGCTACGCCGTGCCGGTGATGACCTTCCTTTTGCTGCTGCGGTGCGCCTTTCCGCTGCTGACCTTTCGCCGGGAGCCGGAAATCTGGGCCTGGCTGAATCTCACCGACGGTACCCAGATTCCCATCACCCACTGGGAAAATGTCATCGGCAGAAGCAAAAGCTGTGATGTGACCATCGATTTTTCCACCATCTCCCGGAATCACGCGGTGCTGACCCGGTACGACGACGGCAGCTGGACACTTCTGGACATCGGCTCCAAAACCGGCACCTTTGTCAATGACCGACCCATTCAGATCTGCGCCCTGAAGCCCAAAGACCGGATTTCCATCGGCGGTGTGGAAATGCAGCTTCAGCCCATTACCCAGCGGCAGGAAGTCCGTCAGGCGCAGCTGCGCACCAAGGCCGCCAGCGGCTGGGACAGTGTGACGAACCTGATGCTTCTGACCATTTTGCAATGCGCCATTCTTCTGGGATACCTTCTCCGGGGGGAAAAGGTGGATTTTCCCAATATTCTCATTGGCTTCGGCGGCATCGTCCTCAGCCAGTGGGTGCTGTACCTTTTCTACTGCCTGATCCGAAGGAAATCCTTTGAGGTGGAGACCATCGCCTTTTTCCTGTGCACTATGGGCATGGCGGCCATCGCCACCGTCAAGCCCGGAGAGGCGGTGAAGCAGCTGGGGGCCATGGGTCTGGGCATCGTCACCTTCCTGATTCTGGGCTGGTCCCTGCGGGATTTGGAGCGAGCCAAGGTGGTGCGCTATCTGGCGGTGGCGGCCGGCATTGGTTTTCTCGTCATCACTTTGCTATTTGGCACGGAATACTACGGCGCGAAAAACTGGCTGGTTCTGGGGGGCATGTCCTTACAGCCCTCGGAGTTGAGTAAGGTCTGCTTCGTCTTCGCCGGGGCCTCCACCATGGATCGGATTATGAGTAAGCGAAATCTGATTCTGTTCATTGCCTATTCCGTGGTGATCTGCGGCCTGCTGGCGCTGATGAACGACTTCGGTACGGCTCTGGTGTTCTTCTGCGCCTTTTTGCTCATTGCCTATCTGCGCTCCGGCTCCATGGGCACGGTGGCTCTGGCCATCACCGCCTTGGGCTTTGCGGGAGTGCTGGCCCTGCGGATTGCGCCCCATGCCCTGAACCGGTTCACCACTTGGCGGCATGTGTGGCAGGATCCCCTGAGCGGCGGCTATCAGCAGACCCGTGCCCTCATGTGCATCGCCTCCGGCGGCCTGTTTGGCCTGGGGCCGGAGGGAGGACTGCTGCAATATGTGTTCGCGGCGGATTCCGATATCGTTTTTGCCACTGTCAGCGAGGAATGGGGACTTCTGGTTGCGCTGATGATGGTGCTGAGCATTGCGGTGCTGGGGGCGTTTGCCATCCGTACTACCCGGGTGGCTCGCAGCAGCTTCTATTCCATCGGCGGCTGCACCGCCGCGGGGCTTCTGGTCATTCAGACGATTCTGAACTGCCTGGGCACCGTGGACATTCTGCCCTTCACCGGCGTGACCTTCCCCTTCCTCAGCAACGGCGGCACCAGCATGATCGGTGCCTGGGGACTGCTGGCCTTTGTCAAGGCGGCGGATACCCGGCAGAATGCCAGCTTCGCCATCCGTTTGCAGAAAAAGGAAAAGGAGGACTAGCCCATGAACCGAATTACCAAACGAACCTGGATTGTGGGACTGTTCCTGGGTGTTCTTCTGTGCGGACTGCTGCTGTTTGCGGGGGAATATGTGACGGACGCGGAAAAGTGGGTTTCCTTCTCCGGCTCCCCGCATCTATATAACAGCAGCAACATCGGCTGCGGCACCATCACCGACCGGAGCGGCCAGACCCTTCTGAGCATCGCCCAGGGCAGAACCTACTCCGACAATGCCCAGACCCGGAAGTCTACGCTTCACTGGCTGGGCGACCGGAACGGCTTTATCAACGCCGCGGCGGTTTCCACTTATGCCGGTGCCATGGCAGGCTACGACCGGATCAACGGCGTGTACGATGCTTCCGGCGAGGGAGGCACTGCCCGGCTGACGCTCTCTGCCAAGGTGCAGAATGCCGCCCTGGAGGCCATGGGCAGCCGAAAGGGAACCGTGGCGGTGTATAACTACAAAACCGGTGAGATTCTCTGCGCCCTGACGACTCCAACCTACGACCCGGAGAATGTGCCGGACATTGCCTCGGACACGACGGGAGCCTACGACGGCGTTTACCTGAATCGGTTCGTCCAGTCCTCCTATGTGCCCGGCTCCATTTTCAAGATTGTCACCCTGTCCGCGGCCCTGGACTGCGTGCCGGGAATCGAGGAAAAGACCTTTCCCTGCAAGGGCAAGCTGACCTACGGCTCCGGCAGCAACACCGAGGCGGTGACCTGCGAGAAGGCTCACGGAAATCAGAGCATCAAGCAGGCCTTTGCCAACTCCTGTAACTGCGCCTTCGCCCAGATCGCCGAGCTGGTGGGCAGGGACAATATGGTGAAATATGTCCGCCAGTTCCAGGTGACCCAGCGGCTTTCCTTTGACGGCATCACCACCGCCGCCGGAAATTACGACATTTCCAACACCGGCGCGGTGTCCTTTGCCTGGAGCTGCATCGGTCAGCATTCCGACCTGGTGAACCCTGCCCGGTACATGACCTTTATGGGGGCCATCGCAAATGGCGGAGTAGGGGTGGAGCCCTACCTGATGGCACAGGTGGAAAACGGCGGCAAGACCACCTATCAGGCCAAGGCCGTGTCCACCGACCGGCTGATGTCGGAGTCCGTGGCGGAAACCGTCAAGGCCTACATGCGCAACAACGTGAAGACGGTCTACGGCGACGGTAACTTTGGCGGCCTTCCCGTCTGCGCCAAGTCCGGCACCAGTCAGCTGGGGGGCGACCAGAAGTCCAACGCCATGTTTGCCGGATTTGTGGACAGTGATGAATACCCCCTGGCCTTTATGGTGGTGGTGGAAAACGGCGGCTACGGCAGCCATACCTGCGTGCCCGTCATCAGTAAAGTCCTTGCTGCCTGTAAGTCCGTAATGGATCATTAAAACTTTTCTGACAGTGCCGCACAATTGTGCGGCACTATTTCTGCCTAAAGAGGCTTATTTTATACGAGTTTTCAGATAGACCCTAAGAAATAGTATTATCTGGGTGCTTTCAATAAAACCATCAATAGCAACCTGAAATATTTCTTCGCAGTTCCGGCGATGCGGCCGGGGGATTCTCAAGGGGGCGGCTTTTCGGCAGCGCCCCTTGAGCCCGCTTACTTCTCAATGTTCTTGCCGGGACAAGAACATTGCCCCCGGAGGAACCAGAGCCGAAACATTCTGTGAGTCTTGGAATGCAAGGATAGACTTTCAATTCACGGGCCGATGAGGGCATCGGCCCCTACAAGTGCCTAACTGGTTCTCGCAATGATAATGTATCCTATGAATACTGCATGCCGCACAATTGTGCGGCACTGCCCTTGTGTATTCTACACAAAAAAGGCGAAACGGGATTGTTGGAATCTGTGGTGTTTTTCTCGTTGACAAATGTCTTTGCCTGAGATACAATACACCCAAGAAATCCGAAGGAGGTACGGCGTATGAAGACCCGGAACGAACTGAATCTGCACACGGCGTGCCTTGCCGTGCGAATTAGCGGCCTGCTGGACGCTGCCCATGTGGCAGGGTCTGTATGCCTGCTGCCTGTACGAATTAGCATGTCACGGGCGTAACCGGATTTTCCGTATGTATGGAGAAGCGGCTGCGCAAAGGCGTATCCGCTTTTTTATAGTTTTATCTTATCTATTTAGAAAAGGAGAAAACGAAAATGAAAAAGTATCTTGCTCTTGCCATGGCTTTTGTCCTGGTGGCAGCCGTCTTTGCCGGCTGCGGCAACTCCTCCGAGGGAACTGCGACCACGGCTCCCGCTGCCCCCGCTGGTGACGCGGCTCCTGCCGGTACCGGCACCGTGAAGATCGGCATGTCCGGCCCTCTGACCGGTGGCGCCTCCGCCTATGGCCTGGCCGTGAAGGCCGGCATGGAAGTGGCCGTTGAGGAAATCAACGCCAAGGGCGGTCTGCAGATCGAGTTCAACGCTCAGGACGATGAGGCTGACGGCGAGAAGGCCGTTTCCGCTTACAACGTGCTGAAGGATTGGGGCATACAGGTCATGGCCGGTCAGGTTACCACCGGTTCCGCTCTGGCTGTGGCTCCCGAGTCCGCCGCCGACAACATGTTCAACCTGACTCCCTCCGCCTCCGCCGAGTCTCTGGCTCTGACCGGTGACAACATCTTCCAGATGTGCTTCACCGACCCCAACCAGGGCGCTTCCGCCGCTGAGCTGGTATCCACCAAGTTCGCCGGTTCCAAGGTTGGCATTATCTACGACTCCTCCGACGACTACTCCTCCGGCCTGTACAAGGGCTTCAGCGAGAAGGCCGCTGAGCTGGGCGTTGAGGTTGTGGCCACCACTTCCTTCACCGCCGACAACAAGGCCGACCTGTCCACCCAGGTGACCCAGTGCAAGGACGCCGGTGCTGATCTGGTGTTCCTGCCCATCTACTACACCGAGGCTTCTCAGATCCTGTCCTACGCCAACAAGATCGGCTATGCTCCCAAGTTCTTCGGATGTGACGGCATGGACGGCATCCTGACCGTGGAAGGCTTCGACACCGCTCTGGCCGAGGGCCTGGTTCTGATGACCCCCTTCGATGCCAACGCTTCCGATGAGGCAACCCAGTCCTTCGTTTCCAAGTTCAAGGAGAAGATGGACGGCCTGGTGCCCAACCAGTTCGCCGCTGACGGCTACGATGTCATCTACGCCATCTACAACGGCCTGACCAACGCCGGTGCCACCGGCAGCGAGTCCGCCGAGGAGCTGTGCACCATGCTCAAGGAGCAGTTCGCCACCATGACCGTGGACGGCCTGACCGGTACCGGTATGCACTGGGATGCCAACGGCATGATCTCCAAGGCTCCCGCCGCTGTGGTCATCGAGAACGGTGTTTATGTTCCCATGGCTTGATTTCTGAATCCCATCAAAGGGGATGGGAGACCTCCGGTCTCTCATCCCCTAAAGGGGTTTCTAAGAGGTTTATCGGCAGTCTGTGAAAACGCCGGAGAATCTCGGACGCTTTCACAGGCTGTTGAGAAAAAAGGAAGGCTCCGGCTGCCGGGAGGGCTCCGGGGGCTTCCCAAGAAAGAGAGGGCTATTCATGAAAATCATTCAGTATCTGATCAACGGCATCAGCATCGGCTCCGTGTACGCCATCATTGCCCTGGGCTACACCATGGTTTACGGAATTGCCAAGATGCTGAACTTCGCCCACGGCGACGTCATCATGGTGGGCGCGTACATTTCCTTCTGTGTGACCAACTATCTGGGTCTTCCGGTGGCGGTATCCATCCTGGCGGCCATGGCGGTTTGCACGGTGCTGGGCGTTCTCATTGAGGGCCTTGCCTATAAGCCCCTGCGGGGCACTCCCAGCCTGGCGGTGCTGATTACGGCCATCGGTGTCAGCTATTTCCTGCAGAACGCGGCTCAGCTGATCTGGTCTTCCAGCCCCAAGAACTTTACCTCCATTGTCACCTTCCAGCCCCTGCGGCTGGCTGGCGGTCAGCTGGTGGTCACCGGCGAGGTGATTTACACCATTGTTGCCTCCATCCTCATTATGGTGGGTCTGACCTGGTTTACCACCAAGACCCGGACCGGTAAGGCCATGCGGGCGGTTTCCGAGGATCGGGACGCGGCCCAGCTCATGGGTATCAACGTGAACAAGACCATTTCCATGACCTTTGCCATCGGCTCCGCGCTGGCGGCCATCGCCGGTGTGCTGCTGTGCTCCACGGTGCCGACCTTGCAGCCCACCACCGGCTCCATGCCAGGCATCCGTGCCTTCACCGCTGCCGTCTTCGGCGGCATCGGCTCTATCCCCGGCGCTATGCTGGGCGGTATCCTGCTCGGCATTATCGAGACCTTCAGTAAGGCCTATTTAAGCCCCCAGTTCAGCGATGCCATCGTGTTCGCCGTGCTGATTGTGATCCTGCTGGTGAAGCCCGCCGGACTGCTGGGCAAGCAGGTTCAGGAGAAGGTGTGAGGTGGTTATGATGAAAAAGAGACTGACAAAAGACAAAATCCTGGGAGCCTCCACCTATATTCTGGTAACGGTGGCTTTCCTGGTTCTACAGCTTCTCATGAACCAGGGCAAGCTGAGCAGCACCATGAAGGGCTTCCTGGTTCCCGCCTGTGCCTATATTGTGCTGGCGGTTTCCCTGAACCTGCTGGTTGGCATCTGCGGTGAGCTGAGCCTGGGCCACGCCGGCTTCATGGGCATCGGCGCCTTCTCCGGCGTGATCGTCACCGCCCTGCTCGCCCAGGCGGTACCCAACGGCGTCCTCCGGCTGGTGATTGCCATGCTGGTAGGCGGCGTGCTGGCGGGAGCCATCGGCTTCCTTATTGGCATTCCTGTCCTTCGCCTTCGGGGTGACTATCTGGCAATCGTCACCCTGGCCTTCGGCGAAATCATGAAGAACATCTTCGGGAACCTCTACCTGGGCGTTGACGAGGAGGGGCTTCACGCCACCATGAGCTCCGCCGGTCTGACCCTGGGCGCGGGCGGCACCATGATTGTCTCCGGCCCCAGAGGCGCCACGGGCATTACCAAGCTTTCTACCTTTGCCATCGGCTTTGTGCTGATTCTCTTCACCCTGTTTGTGGTGCAGAACCTGATCAATTCCCGGGAAGGCCGGGCCATCAAGGCCGTCCGGGACAATCGGATTGCCGCCGAGTCCGTGGGCATCAATGTCACCGCCTTCCGGATGAAGGCCTTCGTGGTCTCCGCGTTCCTGGCGGGCATGGCGGGCGCTCTGTACGCCATGAATTATGGCTCCATCACGGCCAGCAAGTTCAACTTCAATACCTCCATCAACATTCTGGTCTTTGTGGTGCTGGGCGGCATGGGCAACATCCTGGGCTCCATCATTTCCGCTACGGTGCTGTACATCCTGCCGGAGGCTATGCGCGGTTTGCAGGATTACCGGATGATTATCTATGCCATCGTTCTGATTCTGGTCATGCTCTTCACCTGGTCTCCCAAGGTCAAGGATACCATGTCTGTGGTTTCCGACAAGATTTCCGGTATGTTCAAGAAGAAGGAGGCGGGAAGCCATGAATGAGTATTCCAAGAAGATTCTGAAAGTGCCCACCGTGACCTTCGTCCGGGAGCAGGATCAGGGCAAGCAGCCCGTTCTGGATGTGCGGAACCTGGGCATTGACTTCGGCGGCCTGACTGCCGTGGACAGCTTCAACATCACCATCGGCCCCACCGAGATTTCCGGTCTGATCGGCCCCAACGGCGCGGGCAAGACCACCATTTTCAACCTGCTCACCGGCGTTTACCAGCCCACCCGTGGCTCGGTACTGGTCAACGGCATCGACATCAAGGGAATGCCGGTGCACAAGGTCAATAAGCTGGGCATTGCCCGTACCTTCCAGAATATCCGGTTGTTTACGGATATGACCGTTCTCGACAACGTGAAGGTGGGTCTGCACAACTCCATGAAGTGCCCCTTTATTTCCAGCGTCCTGCACCTGCCCGGCTATTTCAAGGCCGAGAAGCTGGCAAACGAGAAGGCCATGGAGCTGCTGGACTTCATGGGTCTTGCTGAGCACGCCAACGAGAAGGCGGGAAGCCTGCCCTACGGCGTCCAGCGTCGGCTGGAGATCGTCCGGGCACTGGCCACCAATCCTTCGGTGATTCTGCTGGACGAGCCTGCCGCAGGCATGAACCCCAGCGAGACTGCCGAGCTGATGCACCAGATCCGCCGGATTCGGGACACCTTCCATGTGGCGATTTTCCTCATCGAGCACGATATGAATCTGGTGATGAATGTCTGCGAGGCCATCGCCGTGGTGAATTACGGTCGGATTATTGCTAAGGGCACCCCTGAGGAGATTCAGGCCAACCCCGCGGTCATTGAAGCCTACCTTGGCAAGGAGGAGAACCATGCAGATGCTGAAAATTGAAGACATGCACGTCTATTACGGCGCCATCCATGCGGTAAAGGGAGTGTCCTTTGAGGTGGGCGAGGGCGAAATTGTGGCTCTGATCGGTGCCAACGGCGCGGGAAAATCCACCATTCTGAAAACCGTTTCCGGTCTGATGCACCCCCGCAGCGGCTCCATTCACTTCTGTGACCAGGACATCACCCACGCCGAGGCCTTTAAGCTGCTGCGCACCGGTCTGGCTCACGTCCCTGAGGGACGGCGGATTTTCCAGCAGATGACCGTCCAGGAGAACCTGGAAATGGGCGCTTACATCAATAAAGAGGTTTCCGCTCAGGACTTGGAGATGGTATTCAACTATTTCCCCCGGCTGAAGGAACGGCGCAAGCAGATCGCGGGCACCCTCTCCGGCGGCGAGCAGCAGATGCTGGCCATGTCCCGGGCTCTGATGTCCCACCCCAAGCTGATGATGCTGGATGAGCCCTCCATGGGTCTGGCCCCCATTCTGGTTGACCAGATTTTCGACATCATCAAGGAGCTCCACAAGGCAGGCACTACCATCCTTCTCGTGGAGCAGAATGCCCGGAAGGCTTTGCAGATTGCCGACCGTGCCTACGTTCTGGAAACCGGCAGCATCACCCTCAGCGGCACCGGCGCGGAGCTTGCCAGCTCGGATGCCGTCAAGAAAGCTTACTTGGGCGGCTGATAGCGTTTCCTTTCCGTACGCAACAATTTCACACCCCCTGCATAGGGTAAATGCAGGGGGTGTCTTTTTATGTGCCGGAAAAATCGTCTGCGGGGCTGCTGCCTGATCTGCTTCGGCCTGGGGCTGATCCTGGGGCACTGCCTGGAAAGCTGGCTGCTGTGCTGCTGCGGCGGCCTGTGCCTGATGGCGCTGGGCTGCTGCGTGACAAGACATCGATAGGAAGTGGGATGACCTGGTCATATTCTTGTCCCGGCGGGAATAGACTATAGTGCAAGGGAAACTCTGAATAAATCGTCTGCGGCTGGACAGCGGATCTTTTGTCCCCAGTCTGCGGTTTGAAAAACGGGAAATACATACAGTATTCCTCCGTTTTTCAAACCTTGCCTGAGAACAAAATCTCTCGCTGCCAGCTCTTGCCAATTTAATCAGAGCTTCCCAAGAACAGCAAGCCTATTTGGGATGAGGAGTGAACCGAAGTGGAAGTGACATTTCAGAATCAGGGCTGCCCCTGCTTGAAGCCGGTTTTGCGCCAGGCACGAAACGCGGAGCAGTCCCAGGAAATCAAGCTTGCCGAGGGAATGCCGGACGTGGGTCGAATCCTGACGGCCTGGGGACAGCCCATCCTGCGCGGCAAGGAGTGGGGCTCGGATGGGCTGACCGTCACCGGTGGAATGATGGTCTGGGTTCTGTATACCCCGGAGGACGGAAGCACGGAGCGGTGTCTGGACGGCTGGATTCCCTTTCAGCTGCGCTTCGAGCTGCCGGAGGAGCTGCCCGAGGGGAAAATCTGCCTGGGGATGCTCCCCAGAGCGGTGGAGGCCAGAACCGTATCGCCCCGGAAAATTCAGGTTCGGGCGGGACTGAGTCTGCTGTGCCAGGCCTTTGTGCCCATGGAAATCCCGGTCGCCCGGCCGCAGCATTTGCCGGAGGGTGTGGAGCTGCTGGAAAATACCTATCCCGTCCGGCTCTGGAAGGAGGCGGGGGAGAAGGCCTTTTCCCAGGAGGAAACTCTGACTGTGCCGGATTCCGCGCCGGTGCCGGAGGAACTGATCTGTTATTGGGCGGATGCCCGGGTGACCGATCGGAAGGTGCTGTCCCAGAAGCTGGTTTTCCGGGGAAGCACGGCGGTGCACCTGTGCTATCGCTGCCGGGAGGGCCAGCTCCACTGCTGGGACTTTGACCTGCCTTTTTCTCAGTATGCGGAGCTGGCCGGGGAGTACGGCCCGGATGCCCAGACGGAATTTTCGCTGTGCCTCACCGGGCTGGAACTGGAGCTGGACGAAGATGGCCGGATGAATCTGAAATGCGGCATTGCCGCCCAGTACGCCCTGTCAGACCGGGAGCAGCTGGAGCTGACTCAGGATGCCTACAGTCCGGGAAGGGAGCTGCAAATCCAGATGAGCACACTGGAGCTGCCGGTGACCCTGGACAGCCGCCGGGAAAATCTCTATGCCGAGCAGACCCTGCCCGGTCAGGGCAGCCTGGTGGTGGACAGCCGGTTTCTGCCGGAATATCCCAGACAGCGGCGGGAAGGGACGTGCCCGGTTCTGGAGCAATGCGGCACCTTCCAGCTCCTGTATTACGGGGAGGACGGCGCTCTGCACGCAGGCTCTGCCCGCTGGGAAGGAACCCTTCCGGTGACCGCGGATGAAGCGGTGGATATCTGGGCAGTGCCGGGAATCGGAACCTGCCAGGCGGCAATCGGCGGCAGCGAGATGACCCTGAAAGCGGAGCTGCCTGTGGAGCTGACGGCAGCCACGGTGGAGCGGCTGAGCGTGGTGACGGGGCTGACCCTGGGGGAGACCCGGAAGGGGGAGGGCGGCAGGCCTTCTCTGATTCTCTGCCGAGCCGGAGAACGAAGTCTCTGGGACATGGCAAAGGCGGCAGGCTCCACGGTGGCGTCCATCCGGGAGGCAAACGATTTGCAGGGGGAGCCTGCCCCGGACCAGATGTTATTGATACCAATTTTGTAAAAGAGAAACGCCGCACCGGGGGAGAACCGGTGCGGCGTTTGACAGCCTGGTCGCATTGAGCTTGGGGATAACGCTGTCCCTGACAGCATACTTCAGGGGAAGGGCGAAAGCAATTGAAAGCTGTCGAATGGGTCTATTCTTTTTCCGAATCCTTCAGGGCGATTTCATAAACCGCGTTTTTGGAAAGCCCCAGCTCCTTGGCGGTCTGCTTCACCGCGTCCTTCCGGGAAAGCCCCTGGGCAATCAATTCTGCCAGTCGGGCAGCGGCATCGGTTTCCGAAGGAATTTCCTTTTCTTCCGGTTTGGCACCGGCCACAATCAGCACAAATTCACCCTTTGGGGGATTTTCGGTGTAGCGTTCCAGTGCCTCCGACAGTGTGGTGCGGACAACCTCCTCGTGAAGCTTGGTCAGCTCCCGGCACAGGCTCAGAGGCCGGTCGCCGCCGAAAACCTCCGCCATGTCGGAAAGAGTGGTGAGAAGCTTGTGCGGAGCCTCGTAGAAAATCATGGTTCGCTGCTCGCCTTTCAGGCTTTCCAGGTGCTCCCGGCGGCTTTTTTTCGCCGTGGACAGAAAGCCCTCGAAACAGAACCGGCCGGTGGCCTGACCGGAAATGCTCAGAGCTGTGATGGCGGCGCAGGGGCCGGGAATGGCGCAGACTGGAATTCCCGCCGCGGCGCACTGCTTGACCAGGTCTTCACCGGGATCGGAGATGGCGGGGCTTCCCGCGTCGGAAACCAGGGCGCAGGTTTCGCCGCCCAGAATCCGCTCCACGATCCGGCTGCCCTGGGCGGCCTTGTTGTGCTCGTAGTAGCTGACGAGACTTTTCTTGATGCCCAGGTGGTTGAGAAGCTTCAACGTCACCCGGGTGTCCTCCGCGGCGATGAAATCCGCGGCCTCCAGGGTTTCCCGGCACCGCTGGGAAATATCCCCCAGATTGCCGATGGGGGTGGGAACCAGATACAGCATTGCGGACATATTAAAAGCCTCCTAGATGATAGATTTCCCGGTAAAGGGGGGTGGGGGAGCCGTCGGAATTGCGAAGAATCCATTCTTCCCAGATTAGCCCCGGCTTTCCGCCCTTGCGCAGCCCCAAAAGAATCAGGCTTACCGGGTCGCCGGGGCGATGCCGAACCAGGCCTAAGCGTTTGGCTTCCAGCCCCACGGCGGTTCCTGCGGCGATCAGCTCCCCCAGCCGTTCCGGCCGGTGCACCAGATAAAAATCCCCGCCGTATTTCAGTGCCCAGCCGGCGGCTTTCATAAGGGAGCTTACCGGGCAGAAATCCTCCCGCCGGGCGGCAGTCAGTTTGGCTGCCGGGCCTCCGGAAAAATAGGGAGGATTGGACAGGCACACATCGAAGCTTCCCGGGGTCAGCCCTTGGGGCGCTTCTTGTATGTCAGCCAAAAGACTTTCCAGCCGGTTTTCCAGGCCGTTTCGGCAGATGTTGGCCAGAGCCGCCGCGTGAGCCCTTTCGTCCCGCTCAATGCCTGTGACAGCGCATCCGGCATCCCGACTGCACAGCAGCAGCCCCAGAGTGCCGCAGCCGGAACCCAAATCCAGCACCCGTGCGTTTTTCGGCAGCCGGACAAAGTGGGAAAGTACCATGGAATCGGTGCTCAGGGGGAAGCACCCGTCGGGAATTTCTAATTGATAATGATTAGGCAGTGTTTCCATAAGACAATAACGACCAAACGATTATAAGAAAAAAAGGGAAGCTCTGCCCCAATCAGCAAGAGCTATGGGCGAGAGATTTTTTGACCAATCAAGTCAGGGAAAGTGGAGGAATACTTTGTGTATTTCCCACTTTTCCTGACGCAGAGTGGGCGGAAAAGATCCGCCCAGAGCCGCAGCTGATTGGGGCAGAGCTTCCCCCCAAAAAAAGAAAATTGGCCTGCGCGTGGGCGCAGGCCAATTACAAGCCTATGAAGAAAGATTAGCCTTCCTCGATAGCGTCGTTGGGGCACTGCTCGGCGCAGGAGCCGCAGGAAACGCAGACATCGGCGTCGATGACGTACTTGCCGTCGCCCTCGGAGATAGCCTCAACGGGGCACTGCTCGGCGCAGGAACCGCAGGAAACGCAAGCGTCAGTAATTACATAAGCCATGGTAAAACCTCCCTAATGTTTTTCTGTTCTACAGCGTATGTAGTAACGTATCCTCATTGTAGCATGGATTTTCGAAAATGCAATTCCTTTTTGCGTTTTTTCGGGAATAATTTTTTCCGGAGCTGGCGATGCTTTCCCGAAAAGGAAGACTGCCCAGGCAGTCGGAAGGGAAGGACGGTATATGCACTATCATCCGGCCACGGTGGAGCTTCTTTCCCAGGCGGCCCGGAAGGCCCGGGAGCTGGGCCACAGCTATGTGGGCTCGGCCCATTTCCTCCTGGCACTGAGCCGGGAAGGCGGGAGCACCGGACTGGTGCTGCGGCAGATGGGGGTTGACCCGGAGCTGATGGAGGCGCTGATCCAGCTGCTCTACGGCCTGGGAACCCCGGAGCTGCCCCTGCCCCAGGGACTGACCCCGGAGGCCAAGCACCTTCTGCGGGGAGCCGCCGGAGAGGCCAGAAGCCAGCGTGTTCGGCAGATTCAGCCCCAGCATTTGCTTTTGGCCATGGCCCGGCAGGAGCGGGGAGCCGCCGGGGAGCTGCTGCGGCTTTCCGGCCTTGCCCCGGAGGAACTGTTTAACCAGACGGTGGAGTATCTGCGCTGGGAGCAAAGTGTGTTGACAAGAGCGAAGAAGGAGGAAACTCGTTTGAGACTGTTGGAGCAATTCAGTGAGGATCTGGTGGCGAAAGCCGCAACGATGGATCCGGTGATCGGCAGGGAACGGGAAATTGACACGGTCATCAGCATTCTGTGCCGGAAAAGCAAGAATAACCCGGCTCTGGTGGGGGAGCCTGGGGTGGGCAAAACCGCCATTGCCGAGGGGCTGGCTCAGCGGATGGCAACCGGGAGCGTGCCGCCTCAGCTGAAAGAAAAGCGGCTGGTGAGCCTGAATATGGCCTCCCTGGTGGCGGGGACAAAATACCGGGGAGAATTCGAGGAACGGCTTCGGGATGTGCTGGCGGAAATCCGCCGCTGCGCAGATGTGATTCTCTTTGTGGATGAAATGCACACCATTGTGGGAGCGGGAGCCGCCGAGGGCGCCATTGACGCGGCGAACATTTTCAAGCCCGCCCTGGGTCGGGGAGAACTGCAAATGCTGGGAGCCACCACCCGGGAGGAATACCGGAAGTATATCGAAAAGGACGCGGCGCTGGAACGGCGGTTCCGGCCTGTTGCGGTGGAGGAGCCCAGCCAGGAGGCCACCCTGGCCATTCTCAAGGCTCTGCGGCCCGGACTGGAGCGGCATCACCATCTGCGCATCACCGACGATGCCATCCGGGAGGCGGTGAGGTTGTCCGCCCGATACCTGCCTGACCTTTACTTGCCGGATAAGGCCATCGATTTGCTGGACGAGGGAGCCTCCCGGGCTCGACTGGAGGAACTGCACAGCGGCCGGGGCAGCGCCGCCCGGAAGGAGCTGGAAGAAGCCCTGCAAGGAGCCGTTCGGGAGCGGCAGTTCGAGCGGGCGGCAGAGCTCCGGGACAAAATGCAGCATCTGGCAAAGCCCAGCGTGCGCAGCCGGAACGTAAACGCTTCGGACATTGCCTGGGTGGTATCCCAGCGCACGGGAATCCCCGTAGGGCGGCTCACCGCCGGAGAGCGGGAGCGGCTGTTGGAGTTGGAAGGTCTGCTGTCGGCGGAAGTCATCGGCCAGAGCGAGGCGGTTTCCGCCGTGGCGGAAGCCGTCCGGCGGGGTTATTCCGGCATCCGGGATCCGGGGCGGCCCATTGCCAGTCTGCTCTTCACCGGCCCCACCGGCGTAGGAAAAACCGAGCTGTGTCGGGTGCTGGCCCAGGAGGTTTTCGGTTCCCGGGAGGCCGTGCTCCGGCTGGATATGACGGAATATATGGAAAAACAGTCCGTGTCCCGGCTCATCGGTGCCCCTCCCGGCTATGTGGGCTATGAGGAGGGCGGCAAGCTGACGGAGGCCGTCCGCCGCCGTCCCTACAGCCTGGTGCTGTTCGACGAGCTGGAGAAGGCTCATCCGGAGGTGCTGGGGATTTTGCTGCAAATCATGGAGGAGGGAGTGCTGACGGATTCCACCGGCCGCCGGGTCAGCTTCCGCAATGCCATTGTGGTCATGACCTCCAACGTGGGAGGCCAACTCCGGGGAGAGGGTCTGGGCTTCTGCGCTGCCGGACGGGCGGCGGAAATGGGGGAGGCCCTGCGGCAGAGCTTTTCCCCGGAGTTTCTGGGAAGAATCGACCGGACTGTTCATTTTTCGCCTCTGGGGAAGGAAGCCATGGAGGCCATCGCCGGAAAATACCTGCGCCAGCTTCAGGAGCGCACCGCCGCCGCGGGCACCCAGCTTCTGCTGCCGGAAGGGCTTGCTCGGTTCCTGCTGGAAAAATGCCCCGGAAAGGACGGAGCCCGACAGCTCCGACGGCTGGTGCAGACGGAGGTGGAGGGGCCTTTGGCCGGCTTCCTGCTGGGCTGCGCCCGGAAGCCAACCCGGGTGAAGCTCCTGCTGGAGGCGGGAGAAATTTCCTTTTGCACCTGATTTATACGAACGATTGTTTGAATTATGGAAAAATTGTAACCAAAAAAGGAAAAAACCGGAGAAAAAGATTGATTTTTCTCTGCGGGGGTAGTATACTGTCTGCAAATGGAGTAAAAGGGTAGTAAAGTGGAGTAAAAGGGAAGGAGGGAAGCGGATGATCGGCAAGTACAGTGCCAAGCTGGACGAAAAGAGCCGGCTGTTTGTGCCGGCAAAGCTGAGAAGCGAGCTGGGGGACACCTTTTTTGTGACCCTGGGCGTCAACTGCGGTCACCGCTGCCTGACCGTCTACACCGCCCAGGAGTGGCAGCGGCTTTCCGATAACTTCAATGCCCTGAGCATTTCCCAGCGGGCTGGAGCCACCAGCCTGATTTTTATGAACGCGGCGGAGTGCACCCCGGATAAGCAGTTCCGGTTCGGTCTGACCCAATTTCTGCTGGACTATGCGGGCATCGACCGGGAGGTCATGATTGTAGGTCGGGCGGGGCAGGCGGAAATCTGGGATGCCAAGGAATTCGCGGCCTTTGAATCCGAGAATCTGACCCCGGAAAAGCTGCTGGCATCTCTGGAGGCGATCGGACTATGAGTGAATTTCATCATGTTTCCGTGCTGCTGGAGGAGTGCATCGAGGCACTGAGCATCAAGCCTGACGGGATTTATGTGGACGGTACCCTGGGCGGTGCGGGCCATTCCAGCCGGATTGCCGCAGAGCTCACCACCGGAAGGCTCATCGGCATCGACCGGGATCCGGTAGCCCTGGAAGCGGCCGGGGAGCGGCTGAAGCCCTTTGCCGACCGGGTGACCCTGGTGCACAGCAATTTTGACGAAATGGACACCGTTCTCAAAGACCTGGGCATTTCCGGCGTGGACGGAATTCTCATGGACTTGGGCGTGTCCTCTCCCCAGCTGGACGACGGAAAACGGGGTTTTTCCTACATGGCGGACGCCCCTCTGGATATGCGCATGAACAGTGAGGATACCCTGGACGCCCGGCAGATCGTGAACGGCTGGTCTTATGAGGAGCTGAAACGGATTCTCTACGACTACGGCGAGGAGCGTTACGCCCCCCGGATTGCGGCGGCCATCTGCAAGCGCAGAGAGGAAGCCCCCATCGAAACCACCCTGGAATTGGTGGATATTATCCGGGGAGCCATGCCGGCGGCTGCCCTGCGGGAGAAGCAGCACCCGGCCAAGCGAAGCTTTCAGGCCATCCGCATTGCCGTCAACGACGAGCTGGGCAGTGTGGAGCGGGTGATGAAGCGGGCAGTACCTTGCCTGAATCCAGGCGGGCGACTGGCTGTGATTACCTTCCATTCTTTGGAAGACCGAATTGTGAAGAACGCCATGGCGGAGGCGGCCAAGGGCTGCATCTGCCCCCGGGAGTTCCCGGTCTGCGTCTGCGGCCGGAAGCCCCAGGTGAAGATCATTACCCGCAAGCCCATTACCTCCACGGAGGCAGAGCTGGCGGCCAATCCCAGAGCCAGAAGCGCGAAGCTTCGGGTTTGCGAAAAACTCTGATAAGTTTGAGTAACCGCTGATGAAATCGTCTGCGGTTCTCAACGGATCTTTCGCCCCGACTGTGCAGTTTGAAAAGCTTGAAATATAGCGCAGCCGTTGCCAGTGTAAGCTGGCTTACGGATGCGGCATACCCCTTGCGGGTACACAAAGTATTCCTGCGCTTTTCAAACTTTCATTCGCGTCAAAATCTCTCGTTGATAACTCTTGCCAATTTCATCATTGGTTACTTGAGCCAGGAAGGAAGCATTGCCATGAGTCAGAAACCCAAAATTCAATATGTTGGTCAGTTCTATATTCATGGCAGCGAGGCCCGGCAGCTGGAGCAGGAGGCCAAGCGGAAGCAGGCGAAGAGCAAGCTTCCTCTGGAGCGTCTGCGCAGCGTCCGGGAGATCAATCTGGATCCTGTGGCCATCGGCGGCATTTTGGTGTCCCTGGTGCTGCTGGCGGTGATGATTGTCGGCGCTTTGCAGCTGAAAACCGACTGGGCGAACTATCGGGTCATGGACAGCTATGTTTCCCGACTGAGCAGCCAGAACGCCAAGCTGACGGAGAAGTATCGCTCCCAGTATGATTTGGATGACATCCGCAGCAAGGCGGAGGCTCTGGGGATGGTACCCAGGGAAGAACTACAGACCCGATCGGTTTATGTGACCGTGCCCCAGCCCGAACCGGAACCCACCTGGTGGGAAAATCTGCAATGGTTCCTGGAAGGCTTGTTCGCATAAATTCATTCCTTCTCCCATATTCTGTAATAGCAGCTGCAATGGGCGGCGAGGGGGCATTCCTCTTGCCGCCCTTTTTTAGAGGCAGTACCCTACCATACGGTGCTGCCTGGTATGGGGGGATTATTGTGGGGGAAAAGCAATTTGACCGTCTGCGCATCAGCACCGGTCAGCACCGACGGGTGCTGGCGGCGGCACTGGTGCTGGGAATCGCCGCCTTTGTGCCCATCGGCCTGCGGCTGTATCAGCTGATGGTGCGTGACTTTGATTATTATTCCGCCAAGGCGCTGAACAATCAGACCCGGGGTACGGCGGTGAGCGCTCACCGGGGGGACATCCTCGACCGGAACATGAACCTGCTGGCTACCTCCGTCACCGTGGAGAATGTATATCTTGACCCCCATGAACTGAAGCAGTCCAAGGCGGATGTTGCCGATCTTTCAAGGGTTTTGGGGGAGATTCTGGGCAAAGACCCGGCCTGGATTGCCGAGCAGGCCGCCGACACCCGCAAGCGCTACAAGCAGGTGGGAGCCAGAATCGACGAGACCGCCGCCGGGAAAATCCGGGATTACATCAACCGGAAGGACGTTGCGGGCATCCACCTGGAACCTGCTTCTCGGCGGGTGTACCCCTACGAAAGCCTGGCCGCCCAGGTCATCGGCTTTACCAACGCCTCCAACGACGGCTGTGAGGGGGTGGAGGCGGCCTATGACGGCTTCCTGTCCGGAAAAACCGGCCGGGTGGTCACCACCAAGGGCAACAACGAAATGGATATGCCCTATTCCTACGAAAATTATCTTTCCGCCCGGCAGGGAAATTCCGTGATCCTGACCCTGGATGCTACGGTGCAGAAGTGCCTGGAAAAGCAGATGCAGGCGGCGATTGCTCGCTACGATGTACAGAACGGCGCCTTTGGCCTGGTGATGAACTGCAAAACCGGGGAAATTCTTGCCATGGCAACCCTGGGAAGCTACGACCCCAACCGGTATCTGGAGCTGGCAGACCCCAAGACGGCGGCGCAGGTTGAGAGCCTGCGGGGGACGGAGGACTATCAGCAGGCTTTGTCCGCCGCCCGGCTGAAGCAGTGGCGCAATCGGGTACTTTCCGACGGCTATGAGCCCGGGTCTACCTTCAAGGTGCTGACCATGGCGGCGGCTCTGGACTGCGGAGCCATCGACCTGAACACCTCCTTCCATTGCTCCGGTTCCGAGCAGATTCCCGGTCGTGCCCAGCGTCTTCACTGCTGGCGTTCCGCGGGACACGGGGCGGAGAAAACACCCCAGGCGCTACAGAACTCCTGCAACATCGCCTTTGCTCATATCGCCCTGAAGCTGGGCGGGGAGCGGTTCTATGAATACATCGAAAAATTCGGGATTCTGGAGAAAACCGGCATCGACCTGGCCGGGGAGAGCAAGGGCGTGTTTTTTGACAAAGCCCTGGTGACGGACACCGACAAGTGGGGCACCGCCTCCCTGACCTCCGGCTCCTTCGGCCAGACCTTCAAAATTACCCCCTTGCAGCTGGTGCGGGCTATCGCCTCCGTAGTCAACGGGGGCACTCTGCTGGAGCCGTACATTGTCTCGGAAATCCTGGATTCAGAGGGAAATACGGTGATGCAGGCGGAGCCGACAGCAGTGCGGCGCACCATTTCGAAAGAAACCTCGGACACCATGCGTCAGCTCATTGCCTCGGTGGTCTCCGAGGGCACGGCGAAAAACGCCAAGGTGGCGGGGTTCTCTGTCGGCGGGAAAACCGGCACCAGCGAGAAAATCGACGTTTTCGACGAAAACGGCCAGCGGGTTCAGGACAAGATTGTGTCCTTCGTGGGCATTGCCCCTATGGACGACCCGGAGTACATCGTGCTGGTGGCTTTGGACACCCCCTCCCGGCAGACGGGAATCTACATTTCCGGCGGCGTCATGGCCGCCCCCACAGTGGGAGCCGTCCTGGGGGACATTCTTCCCTATCTTGGGGTGGAACGGCACTTTTCCCAGTCGGAAATCCAGGGAAAAGAAATTGTTTTGGAGAAATATATCGACTTGACAGAAAAGGATGCAAGCAGTAAACTAAAACGAATAGGTCTTTCGGCGAAATTTACGGGAACCGGAGACCGGGTCACCGCTCAGCTGCCCCAGGCCGGGCAGACCGTCCCCGGGGGCAGTCAGGTGCTGCTATACCTTGGCGGCTCGCCGGAGGCGGAGACCGTGGCGATGCCGGATTTTACCGGCATGAACCGCCAACAGGCAAGCGATGCCGCGGGAAAGCTGGGGCTGTACATCCTGGTGACGGGAAACGATGGGATTTCCCCCACCGTTACCGTCGCGGCGCAAAGTCTGCCGAAAGACACGCTGGTTCCCGCCGGAACCACCGTTACACTTACCTTTACCGACACAGGGCTTCGGGACTGACCGGAGCCGGGAGGAATGCTTATGCTGTTGAAAGAATTACTCAAGGATATTCCCGTGCTGGAATGCACCGCGGACCAGGAAGATGAAATCACCGCCATCTGCTATGATTCCCGGAAGGCGGAGCCCGGATGCCTGTTTGTGGCGGTGTCCGGCTTTGCCGCCGATGGAAACCGATTCATCCCCATGGCATTGGAGCGGGGCGCTGCCGCCGTGGTTACAGCGAAAAAGCCGGAGGGGGAGGTTCCCTATATTCTGGTGGAGTCCGACCGGCTGGCTCTGGCTCTGCTTGCCTGCAACTTCTATGGAAATCCTGCCCGGCAGATGACTATGGTGGGCATCACGGGCACCAACGGCAAGACTTCTTCCACCTTGCTTCTCAAGCAGGTGCTGGAGCAGGTTCAGGGAGCCAAGGTCGGCCTGGTTGGCACCATGGCCAACATGATCGGACAGGAGATCATCCCCACCGAGCGCACCACTCCGGAAAGCCTGGATTTGCAGGCCCTCTTTGCCCGGATGCGGGACGCGGGCTGCACCCATGTGATAATGGAGGTTTCCAGCCATGCCCTGACTCTGGAACGGGTGGGGGGTGTCCACTATGACGTGGCGGCCTTCACCAATCTGACCGAGGATCATCTGGACTTCCACAAGACCATGGACGCCTACTGCGACGCCAAGGCGGAGCTGTTCCGCCGGTGCGGCAAGGCGGTCATCAATATGGACGACGATTATTCCGACCGCATTCTGGCCGCGGCGGCCTGCCCGGTTCTGACTACCTCCGTGAAACAGGCAGAGGGTCTTCACGCCGAGGACGTGGAGCTCCATGCCGAGGGCATCCGCTTCACCGCCGTGCTGGGGGAAGCGCGGGAGCCTGTATCTCTGCCCATTCCCGGCGGCTTCACGGTGTACAACGCCCTGACGGTGCTGGGATGCGCCTATCAGCTGGGTATTTCCCTTCATGACTGCGCTGCGGCCTTGCGAACGGCCCAGGGGGTCAAGGGCCGGGTGGAGGTGGTTCCCACTCCGGGAAAGGACTACACCGTCCTCATTGACTATGCCCACACCCCGGATGCCCTGGAAAACGTGCTGCGCTCGGTGCGGGATTTCTGCAAGGGCAGACTTATTTCCGTCTTCGGCTGCGGCGGCGACCGGGATCCCATCAAGCGCCCCATTATGGGACACATTGGAGCCCAGCTTTCCGACCTTGCCGTCATCACTTCGGATAATCCCCGGACGGAGGCACCCATGGCCATCATCGAGGACATCGTAAAAGGGGTAAAACAGGAAGACGGGGAATATATTGTAATCGAAGACCGGCCTGCGGCCATCAGATACGCTATGGACATTGCGGAAAAAAATGATATAATTGTCCTTGCCGGTAAAGGTCACGAGACCTATCAGGATATCGGCGGACACAAACGTCACTTAGATGAGCGGGAAGAGGTTGCTGCCCACTTAAAGGAATTGAGGGACTGATATGCCAAGAATTACCCTTCGGGATGCCGCCAAGTGGTGCGGCGGAACGGTAGAAGAAAAATACGCGGAGGTTAGCTTCCTGGGTGCGGGAAACGATACCCGGAACCTTCAGCCCGGTCAGCTGTTCGTCACCCTACAGGGAGCCAGGGACGGCCATGAGTTCATTCCCGCGGCTCTGGAGAAGGGAGCGGCGGCGGTGCTGTGCAGCCGCCGGGTGGGGGATTTTCCCGCCATCATCGTCTCCGACCCCAGGACGGCGCTGGGGGACATTGCCCGGGAAGCCCTGAAACGGATTGGAGCCAAGGTGGTAGCCATCACCGGCTCCGTGGGCAAGAGCACCACCAAGGAAATGATCGCGTCGGTGCTGGCCGGTACCTTCCGGGTGAGCAAGACCCCCGCCAACCACAATAATGACATCGGAATGCCCATGGCTATCCTGGATATGCCTGAGGATACGGAGGTGGCGGTGCTGGAAATGGGTATGAACCATTTCCGGGAGATTGCCTACCTGTCCTGCATAGCCCACCCGGACGTGGCGGTGATTATCAACATCGGCACCATGCACATTGAGTACCTGGGCACCCAGCAGGGCATCCGCCAGGCCAAGCTGGAAGTCCTGGAGGGCATGACTCCTCAGGGAATGCTGCTGCTCAACGGCGACGACACCCTGCTGCGCTGTCTGGATATGACACCCAAGCAGCGCATTACCTATTTCGGGTGCAGCGAGGGCTGCGACGTCCGTGCGCTGGATGTCAGCCAGGCGGACAGTGTTCTGCGCTTCCGGGTGGAGGCCGGGCGGCTGACCTTCCCGGTGGAAATGAAGCTGGAAGGAGAGCATTACGTTGCCGACGCGCTGGCGGCAGTGACCGTGGGACTGAAGCTGGGGGTTACCCCGGAGCACATTCGCAAGGCGCTGGATGAGTTCCAGAACATGTCCGGCCGTCAGGAGATTTTCGAGGCCAAGGGCTGTACCATCATCAACGACTGCTACAATGCCGGCCCTGAGTCCATGGCGGCGGCCCTGAATGTGCTGGGCAACCGGCCCGGACGGCACCTGGCGGTGCTGGGCGAAATGCTGGAGCTGGGGGACTGCGCCCAGGCCGAGCACTATAAGATCGGCCGGATTGCGGCGGAAAAGGCGGACATGGTCTTTGCCTACGGCCCCCACGCCGGACGGGTGCTGGACGGCACCATCACCGGCGGTATGCCCGAGCCCATGGGACGGGCCTTTGACGATCCCATGGAAATGGCGGCGGCTCTGAAGCGATCCGCCAAGCCCGGGGACGTGATTTTGTTCAAGGCCAGCCGGGGGATGCACTTAGAAAAAGTGCTCAAGGCGTTCCTGGAAGAAGAGAAATAACAACGGAGGAAAACAATTCATGACACGAATCCTGATAACCGCGGTGGTGGGCGGGGCACTGTCCTGGGCATTGGGGCAGCTGCTGCTGCCGATGCTCCACGCGCTGAAGGCCGGGGCTTCCATTCTGGAAATCGGCCCTTCCTGGCACAAGAGCAAGAACGGCACGCCGATCATGGGCGGACTCATGTTCATCCTGGCGTCTACCGTGTGCCTTCTGGGCAACCTGCCCGCCATGACGGATTATTCCGTGTTTTTTGTGCTGGCACTGGCTCTGTGCTTCGGCTTCATCGGCTTTCTGGATGACTTCACCAAGGTGCGTCATCATCAGAATCTGGGTCTGACCTCTGTCCAGAAGGCCATGCTCCAGATGGCGGTTTCCGCCCTGTTCCTGTATGCCATGTACAAGGTCGGGGCTATGAACACCCACCTGTACATTCCCTTCTGGAACGTAAGCTTTGACCTGCACCCCCTCGTGTATATTTTCTTTGCCATGTTCGTCATGGTGGGCTGCGTCAATTCCGTGAATCTGAATGACGGCATTGACGGTCTGTGCGCGGGAGATACCCTGCCGGTCATGGTGTTCTTCACCGCGGCAAGCGTTGCCCTGGGAAGATTTGATCTGGCGCTGCTGCCTGCCTCTCTGGTTGGCGGACTGATCGCCTACCTGACCTACAACTGGCATCCGGCCAAGGTGTTCATGGGGGACACCGGCTCCCTGTTCCTGGGCGGCGTGGTCTGCGGTATGGCCTTCGCCCTGGAAATGCCCCTGATTTTGATTCTGGTCGGCTTTATCTATGTCTGCGAAGCCATGTCGGACATTTTGCAGGTTTCCTATTTCAAGCTGACCCACGGCAAGCGGCTATTCAAAATGGCTCCCATTCACCACCATTTTGAAAAGTGTGGCTGGAAGGAAGAGAAGGTGGTCTTCGTCTTTGCCGGAGTTGCGGCGTTTATGTGCATTCTCGCCTGGTTCGGCATTTCCGGCCTGATCGGCTGATTCCAATAACGGAGGTCTGGCAATGGAGAAGCGGCTCCATGCCAAAGAGGACCGCCGCCGACACCCGGCGGGGGACACGGTTGATTATCCCTTCCTGATTCTGGTGCTCCTGCTGCTGGCGGTGGGGCTTGTGATGCTCTATTCCGCCAGCTCCGCCCAGAGCCAGTACGACACAGGCTACGCCATCTCCACCCGTTACCTGCAAAAGCAGGGGGTCTGCGCCATTGTGGGCCTTGGGGCCATGTATGCCTTCAGTCGGATTCCGGTGGGGCTCTGGCATCGGCTGGCCTGGCCTATGTATGGCGCGAGCATTGTGCTGCTGCTTCTGGTGCTGGCCGCCGGTCAGGAGGTCAACGGGGCCAGACGGTGGATTACCATCGCGGGAATCCAGTTCCAGCCCTCAGAGGTGGCCAAGTTCACCATGATTGTCCTGTTCGCCCGGCTGACCCGCCGGTTTGGGCCGGAGGCCAAAAAATTCCGTTTCGGGGTGCTGGGCTTCGGCACGGCACTGCTGGGCATCTTAGTGCCCCTGGCACTGGAAAAGCACCTTTCCGCAATCCTGCTCATGGGCATGGTGGCGGTGGTGATGATGTACGTTGCCGGGACGAATCCGAAATGGCTGCTGGCGGGAGCCGGAGCCGCGGCGGTGTTCGTAATCGTCTACATCCGCTTCATGGGCTATGCCGGTGACCGTGTCACCGCCTGGCTCCATCCGGAGGCCGACCCGGGGGACACGGGCTATCAGATTTTGCAGTCTTTGTACGCCATCGGCTCCGGCGGTGTCTTCGGCCTGGGCTTCGGCAAATCCCGACAAAAATATCTCTATCTGCCCTTTCAGTATAACGACTATATTTTCGCTATCTGCTGCGAGGAGCTGGGGCTTTTGGGAGCCCTTGCCATCATTGCGCTCTTCGCCGCTATGATTTTTCGGGGCTATTGGATTGCCCTGCATGGAGCCGACCGGTTTTCCACGGTGCTGGCTTCGGGTCTTGTGACGCTGATTGCCGTCCAGACCCTTTTGAACCTTTGCGTAGTCACGAACCTGCTCCCATCCACCGGCATTGCCCTGCCGTTTTTTTCCTACGGCGGCACGGCCCTGGCGGTGAACCTGGGGGAAATGGGGATCGTTTTACAGATATCCCGATACAGAAATCACAGAAAAATCCAGGAGGAACCCCTATGAACCTGATTTTTACCTGCGGCGGTACTGCGGGTCACATCAACCCGGCCATTGCCGTGGCCAACGCCATGCGGGAAAAATACCCGGACTGCAAGATCCTCTTCATCGGCGCGGAAGGCCATATGGAGGAAAAATTAGTGCCCCAGGCAGGGTACGAGGTTCGGTGCCTGCCCGGCTCCGGCCTGAGCCGGAAGCTGAACGCCGCGGGGCTGAAGCAGAACCTTCATGCCGTAAAGTGCGTGCTGGGTTCCGTTGGCGAATGCAAACGGATTTTCCGGGACTTTCAGCCGGACGCGGTGATCGGCACCGGCGGCTACGCCAGCTTTCCGGCGCTGTATGCCGCCCAGAGTATGAAAATCCCCACCTGTGTCCACGAGAGCAATGCCGTTCCCGGTGTAACCACCAAAATGGCTGCCAGCCGGGCTACCCGGGTGCTGGTGGCCTTCGAGGAAAGCGTGAAGCACTACAAGCACCCGGAGAAGGTGGAGGTGGTGGGAATGCCTGTGCGCAAGGAGTTCCTCTTTACCACCAAGGAGCAGGCCCGGAAGGCTCTGGGCGTTACCGAGCCTCTGGTAGTCTCCGCTTTCGGAAGCCAGGGAGCCAAGGTGATGAACGAGACCGTCGCCGACATGATGGTATTGGAGCAGGCCGACGGCTTCCCCTTCCATCACATCCACGCCACCGGCAGCTTCGGCAAGGAATGGATGCCCAAGCGGGTGAAGGACAACGGCGTGGACTACGAAAACTGCCCGGCCATCGACATCCGGGAGTACATTTACGATATGCCTACGGTGCTCACCGCGGCGGATGTGGTCATCGGCCGGGCGGGCTCCGCTACCTGCAATGAAATTGCCGCCTCCGGAACCCCCTGTATTCTGGTACCCTCTCCCAACGTGACCAATAATCACCAGGAGAAGAACGCCCGGGTGCTGGAATCCGGCGGCGGGGCGGTGGTGCTGCTGGAAAAGGACTGCACCGCTGAAACACTCTACGGCCTGATCCGCCAGCTTCTTGCCGACGAAACGCGCCGGGCTCAGATGTCCCGGAAGCTTCACGCTCAGCTGAGGCCGGATTCCACAGACCGGATCTGCGCCATTGTGGAGGAGATCACCGGACGATAACCGGACGCTAGCCGTCCCTGGAGGATAACCATGGAAACTACACAAAAGCCCCGGCAGGAGCGGCCATCCCGGCCGGATTCCGCCGGTACAAAGCAGCCGGAGAACAGAATGCCCCGGCAACCGGAGGCAAAGGCGGAAAGAACCCGCACCGCGCCCACGGCACAGCGGGAGACCCGTCGGCGGGAGGAGCCCCGCCGTCAGAAGCCCTCTGACGAGACGCCCCGGGAGCGAAAGCCCCAGACCCAGGAGCGCCAGAGCCGGCAAGCGCCTCGGCAGCCCCGTCAGGAGCGGCCTCAGACTCCGGAGACTGCCCGTCCGGAAAACCCGGAGCGAACAACCCGGGAAGCCCGGCAGCGTGCCCCACGGACGGAAGAACGCCGGGAGCCGGGAAAAGAAGCGAGTCGGCAGGATTCTGAACGCCGGAATTCTCGCCAGATGGCTCGGACGGAGGAGGCTCGCCAGGCACAGGCCACGTCCGCCGGGCGGCGGAAGACGTCCCAGGAGCGACCGGAAAGAACCCGGCGCACCCCGGAAAAAGCCAAAGCCCCTCGGAAGGCTCCCAGAAAGCGGCCTGAGGACTTAGACCCCATTCCCAACAAACGCCGCACCTACGGCAGCAGCAAGCCCAAGAAGGAACCTGCCATTTCCCGTCTGGCCAAGAACGTCAGCAGCGCACTCAAGAAGCTGACGGAGAAACGGAAGCGGAAATCCGGCCATCAGGGACAGCCTACCCCGGCGGTGATTTACACCGAGCCCGCGGCCTTTAGCCGGAATCGGCTGGTGGTGCAGCTGGTGACGGTGGTTGCCGTGGTGCTGGCACTGACCGTGGGACTGTCCGTATTCTTTAAGGTTCAGCACATCTACGTTTCCGGCGCCAAGGTCTACAGTGAAAGCGCCATCACCGAGGTCTGCGGCATCAATAAGGGCGACAATCTGCTGACCTTCAGCCACGCCCGGGCGGCGGCACTGATTCAGGCCAACCGGCCCTATGTCCGGGAGGTTCGGTTCGGTATAAAGCTGCCGGATACTGTCAATATTATCATTGAGGAAGACGAGGTCGTCTATGCCGTCAAGGACGAAACCGGCCAGTGGTGGCTGATGAACTCCAGCGGCCGGGTGGTGACCCAGGGCACCAGCTCTACGGTTGCCAACAAGACCCAGATTCTGGGCGTCAACCTGGACAACCCCGTGCCCAATGAACATGCGGTTGCCATGGAAAGCGCCCCGGCGGTGACGGACACCACCGACCCCTCCGGAGAAACCGTGGCCGAGATTACGCCGGTGACCACCACCGGTGCCCAGCGGCTGGACGCGGCGCTGGAGATTCTCAAGGCGTTGGAAGCCAACGATATTGTGGGCAGCGCGGCCAGCGTGGACGTGAGCCGGATTGATGACATCGTGCTGTGGTACGGCACCCGCTATCAGGTGAATCTGGGCGACAGCACCAGGCTCGACTACAAAATCGCCTGCATGAACTCCGTTATCGCTCAGATGAGTGAGTATCAGTCCGGCGTTCTGGACTGCAGCTTCACCATTTGGGAAAAGCAGGTGGGCTATACCCCCTTCTCCTAAAGGAAATGCCCGGAAAGTACCCGCTTATTAGCCTGATGAAGCCGTCAGGCCATCCCGAACTGTCATTTTTTTGTAAATTATTTGCCAATCCAAAGGATTTTCTATTGACCAAATCCGTAATTCAGGATAGAATAGAGGGAGCATGAGTAAAAATAGTCGTAAGCGGGTTAGCCGCGACAGCGAACAGATACATAGGAGGAAGAGTAATATGTCCGAGAATATAACCGATCGCGTAGTCAAAATTAAGGTTATCGGCGTAGGCGGCGCCGGCAATAATGTTATTAACCGCATGATCGAGGCCGGTGTGGGCGGCGTGGATTTTGTGGTTGTCAATACCGATAAGCAGGATCTGAACAAGTCCGTCTGCGAGAACAAGCTCCAGATCGGCGAGAAGCTCACCGGCGGCATGGGCGCGGGCTCCAAGCCGGAGATCGGCAAGAAGTCTGCCGAGGAATCCCGGGCGGCCATTTCCAAGGCTCTGGAGGGCACGGATATGGTCTTCATCACCGCCGGTATGGGCGGCGGCACCGGCACCGGCGCGGCTCCCATTGTGGCTGACCTTGCCCACGAGGCGGGCATTCTCACCGTGGGCGTTGTGACCAAGCCCTTCAAGTTCGAGGGCGCCAACCGGATGCGTCAGGCCGAGCAGGGCATTGCCGACCTGAACGGCAAGGTGGATTCTCTCATTATCATCCCCAACGACCGGCTGAAATACGTCACCGATCAGAAGATCACCTTCGCCAACGCTTTCGGCATTGCCGACGATGTGCTCAAGCAGGCCGTCACCTCCATTTCCGAGCTGGTTGGTTTCTGCAAGAATGTCATCATCAACCTGGACTTTGCCGACGTTTCCGCGGTCATGAAGAACGCGGGCCGGGCTCATATGGGTGTGGGTACCGCTTCCGGCAGGGAGAAGGCCGAGCAGGCCGCTACCGCCGCCGTGTCCAGCCCCTTGCTTGAGACCTCCATCAACGGCGCTACCGGCGTGCTGGTGAACGTCACCGGCTCTTCCGAGATGACCCTGGACGACGTGGAGACCGCTGCCGGCATTGTTCAGGAGGCTGCCAACCCCGAGGCCAACATCATCTTCGGTGCCACCATCGCCGAGGACTTCCAGGATGAGATGCGGGTCACCGTCATTGCTACGGGCTTTGAGATGAAGCCCGAGACCAATGCCTTCGCGCCCAAGTCCGCGGCCGGTGCCAGACCCAGCACCCCCAGCTTCGTGCCCGAGGACATCGACACTCCCGTGGCCGCCTCCCGTCAGCCTACCAAGCCTGCGGACATGGGCGACATCGACGAAATTTTCAGCATTTTCAAGCGGTAAGAACGTTGTTTCGCATCCCGACCCTCCGGGGTCGGGATGCTTTTTTGGGAGAAATCATGGCAGCTTATGAAAACCTGGCGGCAAGCTACGACCGCCTGACAAATGACGTAGACTACCGGGTCACGGTGGACTTCTACCGGGAAATCCTGAACCAGGAAGGGGTCAAACCCAGAACCGCCGTTGACCTGGCCTGCGGAACGGGCTCTGTGAGCGTGCTCCTGGCGCAGGCAGGACTGGATGTCACCGGGGTGGATATGTCCGAAGAAATGCTCACCATGGCCCAGCAGAAGGCTCAGGATATGAAAAATCCCCCTCGGTTCGTCTGCCAGAGGCTGGAAAAACTGCGCCTGCCCCGAGCCGTCGATCTGGCGGTGTGCGCTCTGGACAGCCTGGATTACATTACAAACCCGGAAAACTGCGCCGAAGCCATTCGCCGGATTTACCGGGCGCTGAATCCCGGCGGCATTTTCATTTTCGATGTGAACACGCCGGAAAAGCTCCGGGCCATGGACGGACAGGTGTTTCTGGACGAGGACGAGGACGTGTACTGCGTCTGGCGGGGAGAATTTGACGAGCAAGCCAACATCTGCTCTTACGGCATGGATCTGTTCCAGCGGCAGGGGGAGCTCTGGCGGCGTTCCTTTGAGGAGCACCGGGAGTACGCCTATTCCGAGCCTCAGCTCAGAGACTACCTGAAAGCGGCGGGCTTTACAAATATTCAGGTCTATGGCGACCGGCGGTTCAGCGCACCTCAGCCGGGGGAGCAGCGGATTTATTTCAAAGCGAGAAAGGGAAGAATCAAATGAAAGACTATCTGGTTCGAGGGATGAGCATGGACGGCTTTGTAAAGGCCGTGGCCATCCGCTCCACGGAATTGGTGAGACGGGGTGCCCAGATTCAGAAAACCACTCCGAACGCCACAGCGGCCTTCGGACGGGCTCTGACGGCAGCCTCTATGATGGGTAATATGCAGAAGGTGGAGGACGGCTCCATGACCCTGCAAATCCGGGGCGGCGGCCCCATCGGCACCATTACCGTGGTGTCCGACCCGGTGGGCAACGTCCGGGGCTGCGTGACGGAGCCCAATGTGCCCCTGGTGGAAAAATACCCGGGGAAGCTGGATGTGGGGGCAACTGTCGGCAAGGACGGCACCATCACCGTAATCCGGGATTTGCAGCTGAAGGAGCCTTATGTGGGCTCTACGGAGCTGGTATCCGGGGAGATCGGCGATGATGTGACCGCCTATTTTGTCCAAAGCGAGCAGGTGCCTACGGCCTGTGCCCTGGGGGTGCTGGTTGACCGGGATCACACCGTGAAGACCGCCGGCGGATATCTGCTTCAGCTGCTGCCCGGCGCCCCGGAGGAGACCATCAGCGCCTTGGAGGAAGGAATCAAACGAGCCGGGGCAGTGACTCCTATGCTGGAGGCGGGCATGACTCCGGAGGACATTCTGGGTCAGGTCTGCGGCAGTCTGGGGATGGTGTTCCTGGAGACCCAGGAGGTCAGCTATAAGTGCTACTGCTCCCGGGAGCGGGTGGAGCGTGCCCTCATCAGCCTGGGAAAGGCGGAGCTGACCCAGATCCGGGACGAGGGAAAGCCCTTCCCGGTGGAGTGCCAGTTCTGCGACACGGTCTACGAGTTTTCTCCGGAGGACGTGGCGAATCTTCTGAAAAAGATTTGATTTTTCAAAAAAAGGTGGGGGAAATACCCGAAAAACGCTTCGGAAAATATAGGGAAAAAATGTGAAAAAAGTGCTTGACAAAACGGCCTGTTTTATGTATAATGAACCACGTCGCTGAGGTGAGCGCACCGAAGCAACTTGGGAGCATAGCTCAGCTGGGAGAGCATCTGCCTTACAAGCAGGAGGTCACAGGTTCGAGCCCTGTTGTTCCCACCATTATTTGGCCCGGTGGTGCAGTCGGTTAGCACGCCAGCCTGTCACGCTGGAGGTCGACGGTTCGAGTCCGTTCCGGGTCGCCATTTATAATGCTTTTGCATTTGAGGAAGAGTTTCTTCCTCACATGCCTCTGTAGCTCAGTAGGTAGAGCAGCGGACTGAAAATCCGCGTGTCGTTGGTTCGATTCCGACCGGAGGCACCATTCATGCGGGCGTAGCTCATCTGGTAGAGCGCCACCTTGCCAAGGTGGAGGTAGCGAGTTCGAGCCTCGTCGCCCGCTCCAAACGAATTAGGAACGCGCCCGCGTTCCTAATTTCATATGGTACCGTGGCCAAGTGGTAAGGCAAGAGTCTGCAAAACTCTCATGCGCCAGTTCAAATCTGGCCGGTACCTCCAAAAATCCCGAATGCGACAGCGTTCGGGATTTTTCACTATTCACGATTCAATTTTCACTTTTCACGAATCAACGCATTCGGGATTTTTGGAAGTGAATAGTGAATTGTGAAGCGTGAATAACTAGGGGGATGGAATTTATGTCCAGTGCCTTGCAGGAAAAATCGAAGTCCTTTGCGTTAGTAATTATACGCATATGCAGCGAAATCAAGAAAAACAAGCGGGAAAGCGTTTTGACCAATCAGCTTCTTCGCTCCGGAACCAGCATTGGCGCTAACATCCGGGAGGCCGCTTATGCGCACGGCAAGGCGGATTTCATTGCCAAGCTGCAAATTGCTTTGAAGGAATGCGCGGAGAGTGAGTATTGGCTGGAACTGCTTCTGGAAAGCGGTTATTACGATGATAACGGAATTCTGGAGCAGTGCGTGGAAATCAAGAGAATGCTGATCTCTTCCATCAACACCTGTAAAAGAAACATGAAGGAATGAACCTTAATCCGGCGGTAATCGCTAATGGGAGCGGCTGGCGCGACGATGGAAAACAATCCCCTTGCGGGAAAACGAAAGTTATGCTATAGTATTTCCAAAGTTAACTGGGCTTTTGGAGGACTTGAGCATATGAAAACCGGAATTGTGGACGTAGGCGGCGGCCTTCGTGGTATTTACGCCGCAGGTGTCCTGGACTACTGCATGGCGGAGGGCATCCACTTTGACCTGGGCATCGGGGTCTCGGCAGGCTCTGCCAACCTGACCTCCTACTGCGCCGGACAGAAGGGACGCAATTACATTTTCTATACGGACTACTCCTTCCGCAAGGAGTATATGGGCGTTGAGACCTTCCTGTCCCAGCGCTCCTATGTGGATCTGGACTATGCCTATGGCACCCTGAGCCAGGCGAATGGGGAATACCCTGTGGACTATCCCGCCATCCGGGACAATCCCATGGAGTTCTATGTGGTGGCCACCGAGGCCAGAACCGGCCGTCCCAAGTACTTTACCAAGGCGGATATTCATCAGGACAATTACGACATTATGAAAGCCTCCTCGTCCATTCCCGTGGTGTGCAAGCCCTATGAGATTGACGGTGTGCCCTACTACGACGGTGCCCTGTCCGACCCGGTGCCGGTAGAGAAGGCCTTTGCCTTAGGCTGTGACCGGGTGGTGCTGCTGCTGACTAAGCCTGAGCGGTTCCTGCGCACCCCAAACAAGGACGAGCGTCTGGCTGCCTGTATCCGGCATACCTACCCGGCAGCGGCCCGGAGCCTGTGTCAGCGGGCTCAGCGGTATAATGAGAGCGTAGCCCTTGCCCGGCTCCAGGCTCGTCAGGGCAAGGTGCTGGTGGTAGCTCCGGAGGATACCTTCGGCGTGGACACCCTGACCCGGGACAAGGATGCCCTGGACAAGCTCTACCGGGCAGGCTTCGCCGACGGCGAGAAAATCAAGGCGTTTTTGAGTAAATAACTAGGGCCTATCTGAAAACCGTCAACACGCCCAAACAGCGGGTCTTTTCCACCTGCTGGGCACCATTTTTTCTTGCAATACGCAGAGTATTCCTGCAAAAAATGGCTTCATCAGGCGGAAAATCCCTCGCCGTTGGTCATATTTCCAGTTTTCAGATAGACCCTAAAAAGGAGCTGCTTGCCGCAGCTCCTTTTTGCAGTTATTTCACTTCCACCAGCTCGTATTCTCTGCTGCCGATGCCCAAGGCGGCGGCGGACTCGATGGTGTGCACGCCGTTCCGGCTTTCTACCCGCTCCAGGAAGTGAGCCTTGCCCGGGTCGTCACAGCCGTAGACCAGATCAATGCAGGCCTGATCGATGGCAATGGGGTCGGTGGAGGCCAGCACGCCCATATCGGCAAGGCACGGATCCTCGGCCACCGCACAGCAGTCGCAGTCAACGCTCATGTTCTTCATGACGTTAATGTAAACCGCGTTGCCCTTGAAATACTCCACCACGGAGCTGGCGGCGTCCGCCATGGACTCCAGGAAGGAATCGTGGTCAGCCGTCCACATCTGCTTGGGATCGCCCGCACCGTGGATATAGGCCTTGCCATAGGAGGAGGCCACGCCAATGGACAGCTGTTTCAGGGCTCCGCCGTAGCCGCCCATGGGATGTCCCTTGAAGTGGGACAGCACCAGCATGGAATCGTAATTGGCAATATCCTTGCCCACAAAGTTTTTGTGAATCACTTTGCCCTTCGGAATAGGCAGCTCCAGGTCAGGGCCTTGAGCGTCCAGCAGGTCAACGGTAAAGTACCGGTTCCAGCCGTGGTCTTCCAGCAGAGCCAGGTGCTTGGGGGTGGTGTTCCGGGCACCTTCATAGGCGGTGTTGCACTCCACCACCGTGCCGCCGACATAATCGATGATCTCCTTCCAGAAGTCCGGATGGAGGAAATTCTGATTTCCCTTTTCACCGGAGTGAACCTTCACGGCCACCTTGCCGGGCAGCTCCTTGCCAACCAGCTTGTACAGCCGCAAAACGGCGTCCGGGGTAATGGTGCGGGAAAAATAAACCGTAGATTTCACAGCGTATCTCCTTGTTTCTTGGATTGTGCCGGAGGCACATCCTTATTCTAAACCGAATGGGACAAATTGGCAAGTGTTTTTACAGCAGACCGTATTCCATGCCGTAGGGCCAGCCGTTGAGCCCGCCCAGATTGTAGAGCCGGGTATAGCCAAGTTCTTCCAGCTTGACGGCTGCCAGAGCCGCCCGGCGACCGGTGCGGCAGTAGAGAAGGACAGGCGCGTCTAAGTCTGGCAAAACCTCCAGAATTTCCCCTTCGTCCATGGTTTCCAAGTCCTCCTGGGGGAGAAGAACCGCCCCGGCCGCGTGCTCAATGCCGTATTCCTCCTCGGTGCGCACATCCAGAAGAACGCTGCCCGGGCAGGTGTCCAGAATGTGCTTTCCTTCCTCAAAGGAGATGTAGTCAATCATGTGAGTTCCTCCTGTTAGTTATATTGCAAAACATAGATTTTTATATTGCTTTCAGTCACCCAGAGACTTTCAATGCCGGTTCCTCCGGGGGCAATTTTCTTGTCCCGGCAAGAAAATGGATAAGAAGCCGGCTTAAGGGGCGCTGCCGAAAAGCCGCCCCCTTAAGAAACCCCCGGCCGCACCGCCGGAACTGCTCCAAAACGTTTCGGATTGCTATGGGTGGTTCTGTCGGAAGCAGTTTGACAGACTGACACCGGCGGCACTGGTTTTCGGTGCCGCCGGGTAAGGTTTAATCGTTCTGATCCATTTCTTTGAGAATTTCGTCTGCCTTTTCCTGGTTCTCCTTGGCCTTGTCGATACCCTCGGTGCTCTCCTTGCTGAACAGAATCCGGATGGTCAGGATCATCAGCTTGACATCCAGCAGCAGAGAGTAGTTTTCGATATACATGAGGTCAAGGCGAAGCTTGTCGTAGGGGCTGGTGTTGTACTTGCCGTAGATCTGGGCGTAGCCCGTCAGGCCGCCCCGAACCTTCAGCCGATAGGCAAATTCCGGAATGTCCTTGCAGTATTCGTCGGCGATGACCTTTCGCTCAGGCCGGGGGCCTACGACGCTCATGTCGCCCTTGAGAATATTGATAAGCTGGGGCAGCTCGTCCAGCCGGAAGGGACGGATGATTCGCCCTACCTTGGTAATCCGGGGGTCGTTGTCCGTGGCCAGCACCGCACCGGCGTATTTTTCCGCGTCCACTACCATGCTGCGGAATTTCAGAATGTCAAACTCCACCCCGTTCCGGGTCAGCCGCTTCTGGCGGAAGAACACCGGCCCGCCGTCCTCCAGCTTGATGGCGGCGGCGATGAGCAGCATCAGCGGGGCGAGAATCAGCAGCACGATGGCACTGATGACCACGTCCATAATCCGCTTGGCCACCCGCTCGGCAGGGGTCAGCCCCGTGCCCTTGACCAGAACCAGAGGGGTGTCGAAGAGGGTGATGTTCCGGGCACCTCTGAGCATGATGTCCGTGAGCTTGGGAGAGACGTAAGTGCGGATGCGGTAGCGATAGCAGTATTTCAGCAGATCGTTTCGCAGCTGGGCGGGCACATCGTTGAGAATCACGGCGTCGTACTTGGGAATTTCCTTGATGATGGCGTCAAAGCCCTCATCGGAGGAAATCAGCGCGCTGATGTTATACTTATCCTTCCGGGTATCCATTTTGACCTTCAGCTCCACGCCACGGCGATGACCGTAAATGAGAAGCATGTCGTGGGGGGCGTACAGCCGGTGATACAGGCTGGTGTAGGCGAAAATCAGAGCCACCGCAATGACGATCTGGACTGCCGTCAGAGCCAGCATAGGGGAGGGGGGCAGCAGGGCGTTACCGATGAGGCACAACTGCCAGTAGGTGATGAAATTCACCAGAGCCAGGGAAACAATCTGCCCAATCATCAGATCCAGCCGGTGGAGCTGACCGAACATGGTGCATTCCGAGTTCAGGAACAGGGCGTACAGCAGAACGCCGTAGATGCCCATCAGCACATATTTTCCTTTGTAGACGAAGTATTCCAGGTCGTAGCCGATTTTCCAGGCAAAGTAATAGGCCAGGGTCAGCAGAATCACTTCCAGCAGTGTCTCCGCTACCCGGACAAAGCCCTTCATATCCTCATAAGCGCCGCGGCTTAATTTTCTCATTGTCTGTCTGCACATCCTTTAGCGACTTCCCCAAGTGGGAAAATAGTCCATAATCCTCAGAATTTTACCACAAAAATCAGAAAAAAGCAAGCCGGAGCCGGAATTTTCCTGAGCCAGCAAAAAAGGGGCGGAGCCTATGGCTCTGCCCCGAAATTTTACCGATGGAAAATGGGTTTTCTTTCCTCAAAGGTGCAAACATAGCCGAAAATGCCCTTCAGAAGTTCGCAGGCTTCCTTGGAATACTGTCCCACCCGGCTGGCGGTGTGGGCATCGGAGCCTACGGTGACGATCTCGCCGCCCAGCTCCTTGAACCGGCGGAAGTAGTCCTCGGTGGGCAGAAAGCCGCCGCACCGGTCTAAGCCGCTGGTGTTCAGTTCCAGTCCCTTGCCCTTGGCGGCCAGCACCCGGAGAATCTCGTCAATGATTTCCCGGTGTTCCTCGTAGGGCACAGGCCGGGGCGCCGGGTGGGCGGCAGTTTTTCCGATGTAGGTCAGATGCGCCAGAACGTCAAAGTCATCGTGAAGCCGGACGCAGGCCAGGGTTTCCTCCAGGCACCGGCGTTCTGCCTGCCAGACGGTTTTGCCCTGCCAGAAATCCTGAAAGTACACGTCCAGCCCATCCACGAAGTGGATGGAACCCAGGACGAAGTCGAAAGGCCGCCGCTGTAAATCCTTCCGGAATTGGGCCACGTTGTCCCGGGTCATGCCGAATTCCATGCCCCGGCGGATTTTCAGACCCGGAGCGGACAGACGGTCGTATTCCGCGCTGTACTCGGCGGTATCGAAGGCCATGTTCCCCATTTTGCCTCTGGGGTCGTAGTCGATGTGGTCGGTGAAGCAGATTTCTTCCAGTCCGGCGTCCAGTGCGGCCTGAACCATTTTTTCGGCAGGGTCGTGGGCGTCAAAGGACACCCGGGAGTGCATGTGGTAGTCGTACATTTTCTATCTCTCCCAAAATTGGCGGAATGCGGTGGGCAGAGCCGCCTGCGTATTGATTTCCTCCGGGGTCATCCACTGGAAGCCGCCGCCTGGGCTGTCCACTTCCAGATAAATGCCCTTCATATTCCATTGAATGTGGGTAAAAATATGGGTTTTCCGGGTTTCTCGGAACAATTCTCTGGGATGAAGCCCCCGCTCTCTCAGCGCCTCCAGCGCCTGCTCTGTGTCCAGGTTTCCGGGGAGGTTCGGAAACTGCCAGAGTCCGGCAAGGAGCCCCTTCTCTGGCCGCTTTTCCAGGGCAAAGTGACCGTCGCAGCTTAATATAAAAACCGTTAAATCTTCCTGCCTGCGCCCCTTTTTGGGGGATTTCACCGGCAGCGTTTGGGGGTTTCCTTCCAGGAAAGCCAGACAAAAGTTCTTGCAAGGACAGCTTTCGCAGTTCGGTTTCCGGTTGGGGCCGCAGAGGGTAGCTCCCAGCTCCATGAGAGCCTGGGTAAAGTCTCCGGCATCCTTGGGATAAATGGCAGCCAGCCGGGCGGTCACATCCTGCCGGGTCTGGGGCAGGTCGATGGGGGAGGGATCGTTGCGAAGACGGGAGACCACCCGCAGTACGTTGCCGTCCACCGCCGGGGTGGGCTGATTGAAGGCAATGGAGCAGATGGCCCCGGCGGTGTAGGGGCCGATTCCGGGAAGGGAGAGCACCTGAGCGTGGTCGGTGGGAAATTCCCCGCCGTACTGAGCTTCAATCACCTGGGCGCATTTTTTCAGGTTCCGCACCCGGGAGTAGTAGCCCAGGCCCTCCCAGAGCTTGTGTAGCACCTCATCGTCACATTCGGCCAGAGACCGGATATCCGGAAGGGCGGCAAGGAACCGGGTGTAATAGCCCTTTACCGCCTCCACCCGGGTCTGCTGGAGCATGATCTCCGACAGCCAGATGTGGTAGGGATTCCGATCCTCCCGCCAGGGAAGGCATCGGCGGTTTTCCCGATACCAGGGCAGAAGCACCTGGGGGAGACTGTCCCATTTTTCCGTTTTCGCCATCCGGACACCCCCCTTTTGATTCTTTCGCTATTCTACAATAGCATAGGCTTTCCTGTCAAGAAGGGTCGAATAGGAAAATTTCCGTTTTTTTGAAAAAAGTACTTGCATTTTGTGAAAGCATGTGCTATTATATCTCAGTCGATTGCGACATGCGCCAGTAGCTCAGTTGGATAGAGTGACTGACTACGAATCAGTAGGTCGGGGGTTCGAGTCCCTTCTGGCGTACCAAAAATAGCGTATCCCATTTGGGATACGCTATTTTTGATGCTCCAGGCGGGACTCGAAAGGGCGGCGGCAGCACAGCTGCCGTAAAAACAGTCCGGTGGACTGTTTTTAGCCCGTGGGAGAGTCATTTTTCATTCCAGACGAACCCCGTAGGGGTGTGGATGGAATGGAAACGTCTTATTTCTGGTGTATCCCCTTGGTGATACACCGTTTTTGTATTCCCAATAAAAGGGACTCGAACAATAAAATATCGCAGTCCGGCGTTTCCGCCGGATGCTTCTTGAGATAACGAAGTTCCTTCTGATACTATTTCCTGATTAAAATCTTAATTTTAATCAGGAAGGCATCACCTGAAGGCGCTGCCTGTTTTGTGATTTATAAGGAAAGAAATCACAAAACAAGTCTCATATGAACTCCATGCCCTTCAGGCAATTAAAATCTTTTTAAAGATTTTAATTGGAGTTCAGTATGAGTAACCCAAAAGCCAGAAAGCTTTCGCTTTCTGGCTTTTGGGACTTCTATATTGTTTCTAAAGCTGGCTTTTGGGTGCGTTACGCTCTTTTCGCCAAACCAGATCAGAACTCCACCGGGGGCACATAGTCTGTCTGGGACGGGGCGCCCTTTTTCAGGTTCTCGTAGAACACGGCGGTGGCGGCGTTCCGATAGGGGTTCAGGAACAGGTGGCCGATGCCTAGGGTCAGGCCGCTGAGAAGTTCCCAGCCGATAAAGGTGAGCTGAAGCAGAAACAAGTCCATCTTGTGGCCGTCCATCATGGTTTTGGAAGCGTCGATGGCAGCAGACGCGGTCATTTCCGGATGCTCGGCCAGAATGAAGGGGGTCATGGCGTAGCTGTAGCTCTTCACGACCCCGGGGATCACCAGCAGCAGCGACCACAGGATGACGTACAGCGTCCGCAGGAAGTTCTGGGCAAAGCCGGTGCCGAACCGGTCGAACTGGCTGAACAGCACGTCAAAGGTCAAAGGCTCCCCCCGGTACTGCCGGAGAAGAAACTCCGCGTGACCCAGCGCAACGGTGCCGCCCACCAGGAAGGTCAGAAGCCCCCAGATGCCAACGCCGGAGAGTACAGGCACGAGGATCGTCCGCAGAAGCGCGGGCAGCTCGCCTGTACCGTTTGAGGCGTAATTCAAGATGTAGCGGAAAGTGTCGCCGCCGGTAATGTCCATGGCCATGCCGCCCAGCAGAGCGGCTACCAGTGTGACACCGACGGAAATTCCCCAATTGCCCCTTAGGTTTTCCCGGGCGGCTTTTCGCATATCAGACTCGGTCATAGTGTGTTCCTCCTTGTTCTATCTGTATTCAGAAAGAGGTTACTTTAGAAGGTGGCGACATCGGGGTTGGCGGGCTGAGCGCCGGCAGTGACCTCAACGGCAGTGAGCACCGGGCCTACGTCACCCTTGTACAGGGGGTGCTTTTCGGCATTAACCTTGGCGGTGACCATGACCCAATCCCGGCTTTTCAGCTGGGCGGCTCCGTCATACCGGCAGGGAATGCCGCAGAACTGGATGTCCTCCACGCAGCAGGTCATGACGAACCGACCCGGAGCGAACATACCGTTCTTGTCCCGGCGGAGCATGGCTACCTGACCCTTGAACCGGACGGTTTTGCCGTCGTACTTCTGAGGCTCCTCGGTGACATCCCGATACCACAGGGCGAAGTCCTCGTCCTTGATCTCCACAATGGGAGCGTTGATGTCAAAGGGCAGGGGATCCTGAATCTGGTCGAATTCCGTAGTGCCGTCGGTGTAGTCGTAGAGAATGTCGATTTTCCGGGAGGCGGCTCGGGCCAGCTTGTGGAAGGGCATCACATCCTGACCCTTTTCCAGCCGGTTGAAGACCACCATCTGGGCGCCTACCAGCTTGTCCATGACCAGGTTGCGCATGTTGGCGTTGAAGGCCATGATGGTGGTGGAGTCGGCGAACATGATCTCCTGGGCAATGGCCCAGTTCTCCGGAAAGCGCATGTAGAGGTCTCCCACCTGCTGCATTCCGTTCAGCTCCGCCACCACCCGCTCGGCCTTGTACTTCTTCTGCAAGGCCAGAAGTTCCTTGGTGGTGACGGTCTGCTGATCCAGAACCTCAATATAGACGTTCTGGGAAGGGTAGGTGGAGAGGTCGTATTCCTCCTCACCCTCCTCAAACAGCAGCAGAAGGGTCTTCTCCCCGGCATTGAACCGGGGATCCTCCAGAGTTTCCTGGATAAATTTTGTTTTTCCGGAATCTAGGAAGCCGGTAAAGGCGTAAACAGGAATCTGCTGCATACTTACACCCCGAACAGCTGGGCAATGGCCTGCTCATCCAGCTTGGAGCCGATGACGCACAGCTTGCCGGTGATATCCGCACTGCCCAGACGGACGTTGGTCTCTTCGGGCACATAGTCGAAGTAGATCCAGCTGCCGTCGACGGCAGGCAGAATGCCCTTGGCCCGGAGAATCATGCCGTACTTGCCGGAATCCAGGGCGTGGAGCGCCTTCTCCACGGTTTCCTTGTCAAATTTCCGGGCAGTCTCCACACCCCAGGAGGTGAATACCTCGTCGGCGTCGTGGTCATGGTGGTGGTGATGATGTTCATGGTCATGATCGTGGCAGCCGCAGGTGCAGTTTTCGTCATGCTCGTGATGATGGTGCTCGTGCGCTTCCTCCTCGTCATGGTCGTGGTCGTGATGATGGTGATGCTCGTGCTCGTCTTCGTCCTCATCATCGTGGTGATGATGGTGGCCGCAGCAGCAGCCGTCCTCATCCTCGTCATGGTCGTGATGGTGATGATGCTCGTGCTCGTGCACCAGCTGGGCAAGCTCATTGGCCAGGGTGGACTGACCCTCCATGGCGGCGGTCAGCTGCTCGCCGGTGAGCTCCGCCCAGGGGGTGGTGACGATGACGGCCTTGTCGTTGTGCTCCCGAAGCATGGCAACGGCGGCGTCCAGCTTGGCCTGGGGAATGGAATCCGTCCGGGACAGGACGATGGTGGAGGCGGTCTCCACCTGGTTGTTGTAGAACTCGCCGAAGTTCTTCATATAGACCTTGACCTTGCCCGCATCCACCACGGCTACGGTGTAGCCCAGGGTCACTTCGTCATTCATGACCTTCTTCACCGCGCCGATGACATCGGACAGCTTGCCCACGCCGGAGGGCTCGATGAGAATCCGGTCGGGGTGGTACTGCTCGATAACATTGGTCAGCGCCTTGCCGAAGTCGCCCACCAGGGAGCAGCAGATGCAGCCGGAGTTCATCTCGGTGATCTGAATACCCGCATCCTGCAAAAAGCCGCCGTCAATGCCGATTTCGCCGAATTCGTTCTCGATCAGCACGATTTTCTGCCCCTTGTAGGCCTCGGAAATCAGTTTCTTGATGAGGGTAGTCTTGCCGGCTCCCAGGAAGCCGGAGTAAATGTCAATTCTCGTCATAATAATCTCACCTTTCCAAATGCTTCAGGCGACGCCGCGCAAGGCGGCACTGCCCTTATTTTCAACTAAATATTATAGCGCGTTTTCCGGGAAAATGTTTGAAATTGGTGTTAACTTTTCCCGGACGGCGTGAAATTCTCCTCGATGGGGTACTCGTCCTCGTCGGCAAAGTGCCACCATTCCCGTTTGTATCCCACAAAGCCGTGCTTTTCCATGAGGATTTCCAGCAGCTGGGCGTGCTGGGCGGCCTCCTTGGTGCAGTCGGAATAGTCCCGGTCGGCCTTTTCGGAGAAATCGTCAAAGCCCGTGGGCATTTCCACGGCGCTTCCGTCGGCGTACACCAGAGTCAGGTCTACGGTGTTGCCCCGGCAGTGGGGGCTCAGGCCGTTTGCGGGATTGGAAACATAGGCGGAATTGGGGTAAACCTCCCAGAGCTTTTCCTGGGCAGCCACCGGACGGAAGCCGTCCCAGATTTTGAGGGTCAGCCCCAGTTGGGCCAGGTCATCGCTGACGGCCTTCAGCTTTTTCACCGTGCCGTAGCGCAGCCAGGCGTCTGTAAAATCGTAGATTACCGTGCCGGTGAAATTCTCCGTGGTGGCGTAGGGAAGCGCCTGGTAGGCTTCCGGAATATAGTCCAGAATCCGGACGAAATCCCCATCCTCCGGTTCCGGCGGGATGGTCGGTATCGTTTCCACCGGATAGGTGTATATGACTGCCGGGGGCTGAGTCGTTTCCCGGGTTTCCTCCGGCACCCGAGCGCAGCCGCCCAGAAGCAGCACTCCGGCCAAAATGCCTGCAAGCCATTGCGTTTTCATGATGTGCCTCCCAGCAGACGGACGGTTTTCAGATGATCGATCATGGCTCCCATGGGGGCGGACAGCCATTTTTCCCGGCGGTACAGCAGCTGCTTCCACACCACCACATGCAGCCCCGGCACATTCAGCCTTGTCAGTCTGCCCTGACGAACCATATCCTCGGTCACATAGTCCGGCAGGAAGGAAAGCCCCATGTTCTGCCCCACCAGGGTGCAGATCACATCCGCCTGGCCGGTTTCCAGCACCGGGCGGATTTCCAGGGAGCTTCTGGCCAGCTGCTCGTCCATAAGCCGGCGGTAGCTCATGCCCTTCTCCGTCAGCAGGAAGGGCTCTTCCAGAAGCTGCCGGATCTCCACCCGGTTCAGGCTTGCCAGGGGATGGGCAGGGGAGGCCACAAAGTGCACCCCGATTTCCTCCTCATCGGCGATGACGTAGTTGGTATCGTAAACGTGGTCGTCCATGGTGCACAGCATATCCACCTCGTTGTGATCCAGCTTATCCAGAAGTGCCGTGGTGTCGGTGGTGGTGACGTAAAGGGATACCTTGGGATAGGTTTGCCGGAACCGGGCAAACTGGGAGGCAATCAGGGGCTGGCACAGAGAATCCGCCATGCCCAGCCGCAGAATGCCAGCCGGCTCCCGGTGACCGGTGCTGCTGAGGAGCATTTCCTGGCAGCTGCGGCAAATCTGCTGGGCATAGTTCAGTACGTCCCGGCCGGTATCCGTCAGGGTGACGGTGTGGCCAATCCGGTCAAAAAGCTGAGTGCCCATTTCCTTTTCCAGCTGCTTGATCTGGAAGGAGATGGTGGGCTGGGAATAGCCCAGCTTTTCTCCTGCCCTGGTGAAGCTGCCCAGCTCCGCCACCTCGATAAAAATATTCAGACTGCGAAGATCCATGGAAGCCTCCCGTTTTTCGTAGTTGATTCTATTATACCCGGCAGGCCAAATCTGTCAAGCCGGGACTTGACAGGGGGAGTTTTTGAATGATAAACTGGGAAAAAAGGAGGGAAAACCATGGAAAAAATCCTGGAAGTTTGCGTAGATTCCTACGCCTCCGCCATGGCGGCCATCCAGGGCGGGGCAGACCGGCTGGAGCTTTGCAGCGCGCTGAGCGTGGGAGGCCTGACCCCGAGTGCCGCGCTGGTGCACCAGATTCGCCTGGCAAGCGACATCCGGGTGCGCTGTCTGATGCGTCCCCGGGCGGGAGATTTTCTGTATACGAAGGAAGAAATCTCGCAGATGGTCTCGGAAATGGAGGCCTTGAAGGCCGCCGGAACGAGCGGCTTCGTCATCGGCTGCCTGACCCCGGAGGGGGAGCTGGATGAAATTGCCATGGCACCGCTTCTGGAAGCAGCCAAGGGCTTTGGCCTGACGCTCCACCGGTGTATCGATGTGTCCCGGAATTTGGGGGAAACTTATAAAAAGGCGGCGGGTCTGGGCTTTGACACGGTGCTCACCAGCGGCGGGGCAGGGAAGTGCCTGGATGGCATGGCGGAAATCGGGAAGCTTCTGGCTCTTCAGAAGGAAACCGGCGGCCCCCAGGTGCTCATCGGCGCGGGGGTGAACGCCCGGGTGATTGCGGCTTTTCGGGAGAAATTTCCCCAAGCGGAGGCCTTCCACATGAGCGGCAAAAAGGAAGTGGAAAGCGGCATGGTGTTCCGTCGGAAAGGCGTGCCCATGGGTGCCCCGGGGCTGGACGAATGGCACATTCCGGTAACGGATCGGGATGAAATCAGACAGGCAAAAGAGGCTTTATATAGGGCAACACCGCACAATTGTGTCTGCGCGCTTCGGCGGATCTTTTCCGCCAATTCGGCGGTTTGAAAAGTTCGAAATACATACAGTATTCCTTCGCTTTTCAAACCTTGACTTGACGAAAAATCTCTCGCCGAATCTGCTTGCCAAATTGTGCGGTGCTACCGTAGATAAAAATCTCCGGGTTTCCTTGGAAACCCGGAGATTTTTCCAAAATTTACTTTTTCTCATAAGCGTTGGTGCCGAAGTTCACGGAGGTGTCGCCCTGAGCGTTGGTGCCGAACTCATAGTCCTTGCCAGGCAGAACGGCGTTCATGAAGATACCCACCAGAGCCGCCACAGCCAGGCCGGACAGGCTGATGGTCATGGAGCCCACGGGAATCACGATGGCGCCGTTGTAGCTGACACCCACTGCCAGACCCAGGATCATGGCGGCAATCAGCACGTTGCGGCTCTTGGTGAAGTCCACCTGATTTTCCACCACGTTCCGCACGCCTACCGCGGAAATCATGCCGTAGAGCACCAGGCTGACACCGCCCATGGTGGCGGCGGGCATGGCGACGATCAGCGCGGCGAACTTGGGGCAGAAGGACAGGATGATGGCGAACACCGCGGCCAGACGGATGACCCGGGGGTCGTAGACCTTGCTCAGAGCCAGCACGCCGGTGTTTTCACCGTAGGTGGTGTTGGCGGGGGCACCGAAGAGGGCAGCCAGGCTGGTGGCCAGACCGTCGCCGGTCAGAGTCCGGTGCAGGCCGGGGTCGGCCACAAAGTTTTCTCCCACGGTAGAGGAGATGGCGCACATATCGCCGATGTGCTCCACCATGGTAGCCAGAGCAATGGGGGCGATGGTAACCGCGGAGGTGACCAGCAGACCGCCGTCATGCTCCCGGGACAGCAGGGCGAACACGGTGTTGTCCCAGATCACGGGGCTGCCGAACCAGCTGGCCTGGGACACGGCGGACACCACATTTGCCCGGGCGGAGGGGTCCACGATCAGAGCGAACACATAGGAGCCCACCACACCCAGCAGAATGGGAATAATCTTTACCATGCCCTTGCCCCAGATGTTGCAGGCCACCACGATGAGAATGGCCACCATGGCAATCAGCCAGTTGGTGCGGCAGTTGCTGACGGCGGAGCCGGCCAGGGACAGGCCGATGCAGATGATGATGGGGCCGGTGACAATGGGAGGAAAGTAGCGCATGACCTTGCCTGCGCCGAAGGCCTTGAAAAATCCGGCAAGCACCAGATATACAAGACCTGCGATTGCCACGCCGAAGCAGGCGTAGGGGAGCAGCTCTACATTGGCGGAGCCGTCCGCCAGCACGGGAGCGATGGCGGCATAGCCGCCCAGGAACGCAAAGGAGGAGCCAAGGAAAGCGGGAACCTTCCGACCGGTGACCAGATGGAAGAGCAATGTGCCGAGACCCGCGAACAGCAGGGTGGTGGACACGTTCAGGCCGGTCAGGGCGGGAACCAGTACCGTCGCGCCGAACATGGCGAACAGGTGCTGCACACCCAGAATCAGTGCCTTGGAGGTGCCCAGCTTTCTTACGTCGTAAACCGCTTCGTTGTTTTCCATAAGAATATGTGCCTCTCTTTCTTTTGTTTTTGGGGATATACTGATTTTATCGTCTGCGGGCATGGACGAAAACCGCCCGCTCACAGTGCTTACCGATGAAAACAGAGCTTCCCCAAATATCATCAGTCAGTATACTCCGAGAATCCGGCTTTTTCAATGCTTTTTTGCGCCGGAATTTGGGGAGCAATCCCTATTTCTTTTGTAGAAAATCACAAAAGTGAGAAAATCGCGAAAGCCGTTAGGACAATTTTTGTATGTCCGCAGGCTATGGTCGAATGCTTTTTGTATAAATACACCATTTCCCTTCCGAGGAATTGACTTTTTTCCCCTTTCCGATTATACTATCCCGGATACTTGGCGCAAAGCCCATATTATTTGGAGAGAAGATGGAAAAATGGTCTATAAATGGGATGTGACGATCCCAAAGCTTTCCGGGGACAGCCCCCGAAGAGCTTACCTCTGGCTTCCCGAGGACTACGAGGAAAATCCGGACAAGCGGTATCCTGTAATGTATATGTTCGACGGACACAACGTGTTTTTTGACGAGGACGCCACCTACGGCAAGTCCTGGGGCATGGCGAAATTCCTGGAGGAAAACCCGAAGGATTTGATTATTGTCGCCGTGGAGTGCAACCACGAAGGAAACCGGCGGCTCATCGAGTATTCTCCCATGACCTATACCAATTCCGAGCACGATACCGTCCGGGGCAAGGGCGGAACCATGCTGAACTGGATGGTCAAGGAGCTGAAACCCTATATTGACGAAACCTGCCGCACCCTGCCAGACCGGAACCACACCATCATCGCCGGTTCCTCCATGGGCGGGCTCATGGCTCTTTACGGGGCAACGGCCTACAACCATGTGTTCCAGCGGGCGGCCTGCCTGTCCCCCAGTCTGTGGGTAGCGCCGGAAAAGGTGCTGGAAATGGTAGCCCGGGCTCACATCCGCCGGGATACCACCGTCTATATGGACTACGGCGAGCTGGAAATGTTCAACCACGCGGCCACCCAGGAATCCATGATTTCCACGGCGCACCTGCTGCTGACCAAGCGGGTGAACCTGGCACTGCGGATTGTCCCCGGCGGCAGTCACTGCGAGGCCAGCTGGGAAAAGCAGATTCCGATTTTTATGGAATGCCTGGGACTGTAATACGATTTCTTAACAAAATGATTTCATCATTTTATTCTGCTGTTTCACGGCAGACCGCCTGGGCGGCGGTAAGAAATGTATTGACTTCGTTTTTTAGCGGCAGTGGCCGCTGGCCGCAATCCTGCGGCCTAATAAAACGCTTTTAAGCGTTTTCAGTCTGTCAAAGAACTACCCAAACGCCCCCGTTTCTGCTATAATAGAAGAAA